>Ga0181590_10004929_pt1 | contig 11065 bp, 8 predicted proteins | sample 071ome_34_FD_132446 | JGI IMG/M metagenome (GOLD analysis project Ga0181590, IMG submission 132446) | Coastal salt marsh microbial communities from the Groves Creek Marsh, Skidaway Island, Georgia - 071411BT metaG (megahit assembly) | ecosystem: Environmental > Aquatic > Marine > Intertidal zone... | reverse complement strand
TCTTCAGCTTGTGCGCGGATCTGGTTGCAACGTGCCTCGATATCATCCTTGGCACCTGCCCCATCCACGATGGTGGTGTCTTCTTTGGTGATTTCCACACGCTTGGCTGTGCCCAGCATTTCCAGCGTAACGGTGTCCAGCTTGATGCCGATCTCTTCTGAAATCACTGTGCCATTTGTCAGGATAGCAATGTCTTCCAGCATGGCTTTACGACGGTCACCAAAACCAGGTGCCTTTACAGCTGCCACTTTCAGGCCGCCACGCAGACGGTTGACCACCAATGTTGCCAATGCTTCGCCTTCGATATCTTCAGCAATGATCAGCAATGGACGGCCAGACTGCACCACCTTTTCCAGGATAGGCAGCATATCCTGAAGGTTGGACAGCTTCTTTTCATGCAGAAGAATATAAGGGTCTTCCAGAGTAGCACGCATTTTTTCCGCGTCGGTCACAAAATAAGGTGACAGATAGCCACGGTCAAATTGCATACCTTCTACTACATCCAGCTCTGTTTCCAGGCTCTTGGCTTCTTCAACCGTGATAACACCCTCATTACCGACTTTTTCCATCGCTTCTGCGATCATCTTGCCGATATCGCTTTCGCCATTGGCAGAAATAGTACCTACCTGCGCCACTTCATCCGAAGTGGTGATTTTCTGTGACTGGGCTTCCAGTGACTTCACCACTGAATCAACAGCCAGATCGATACCGCGCTTCAGATCCATCGGGTTCATGCCAGCAGCAACAGCCTTTGCGCCTTCCTGGGCAATAGCTTGTGCCAGAACAGTTGCGGTTGTGGTGCCATCGCCGGCAGTATCATTTGCCTTTGAAGCCACTTCGCGAACCATCTGTGCGCCCATATTCTGGAACTTGTCAGCCAGTTCGATATCTTTTGCAACGGTTACACCGTCTTTGGTAATTCTTGGTGCGCCAAATGCTTTATCCAGAACAACGTTCCGGCCTTTAGGGCCCAGAGTTACCTTTACTGCATTGGCCAGAATATCCACGCCTTCCATCATGCGAGTACGGGCATCTGAGCCGAATTTTACGTCTTTTGCAGCCATTTTATCTTCCTTTATTTCAATAAAATTTGCGTGATTTCAATCAACAGGCGGTTAGCCAATGATGCCCATAATGTCTGATTCTTTCATGATCAGATAATCTGTGCCATCCAGCTTAATCTCTGTACCGGACCATTTGCCGAACAGAATGATATCGCCCTCTTTCACATCCAGAGGGGTAACCTTGCCCTGCTCATCGCGTGCGCCAGAGCCAACAGAGATAACCTTGCCCTGCATTGGCTTTTCCTTGGCAGTGTCAGGAATGATAATCCCGCCTGCGGTTTTTTCTTCTGATTCTTCGCGCTGTACCAGAACGCGATCATGAAGCGGCCGAAATTTCATGCCATAGCCTCCAAAAATTTAACTAGTTGATGTTTGCTCCTCATATCTGGCACTCTGTTTAATGGAGTGCCAGACAACCTTGCGCCATAGGTGGGGGGTATGCCGGTTTCTGTCAAGAGACGAACAGGAAAAAAGAATAATTTTTTTAGCGCCAGATAGCAAAACACCGGAAATGGCTGCCAAAAGATGCGGCAAATTAACGCTTTTTCGTGGTTTTTACTTTTTCTTTTGACGTGCAGGCTTTAATGGATAACGCCAATATTCTATATCATAGCAAAAATGAGATGGGCTAATTTTGTCCATCTGGATTGTAACAGAAACACGATTCTGAAAAGAAAGTCTGGAAATAAAATGCCTGCAAAACTGACCGCTTCACTACCGGATAGCCCGCCAATGGCGATTGTGCGCTGGCTGGTTTTCATGGCTGTGATGGTAGGGCTGATGGTGGTAATAGGCGGCATCACCCGGCTGACCGAAAGCGGCTTATCCATGGTAGAATGGCGGCCGCTGATTGGCGCCCTTCCCCCGCTTAGCGAGGCAGAATGGCAACGTGTTTTCCAGCTCTATCAAAGCTCTCCCGAATTTCAGGAGATTAATTCCGATATGGATATGGCCGGCTTTAAGACGATTTTTTTCTGGGAATATTTTCACCGCTTGTGGGGGCGCTTGCTGGGAGTATGTTTTTTCCTGCCGCTATTATATTTCTGGCTGCGTGGGCAAATCCCGGCTGGCTATAAATTGCCCCTGACAGGGCTGTTATTTCTGGGCGGTTTTCAGGGGGTTGTTGGCTGGTGGATGGTTACTTCCGGTCTGGTGGATAATCCGGCTGTTTCGCAATATCGGCTGGCCAGTCATCTCAGTGTTGCCCTTATCATCTTTGCCGGCCTTGTCTGGACAGCAGCCAATTTGCGATTTGGGCGTGCCGGCTTGCTGGGGGGGCATAATCTGGCCACCCTTGGGCTGATCGGGCTCACCATTCTCGCAGGGGCTTTTGTGGCAGGGATGGATGCTGGCTTGCTTTATAATGAATATCCGCTAATGGGCGATGGGCTTATCCCCTATGAATATGGGGAAAAGGGGATATGGGATGCATTTGAAAACCCTGCCTCTGCCCAGTTTCATCATCGCTGGATAGCGGTTCTTGCTGTCATCGCAGTCATTGGCCTGATACGCAAGCTCTATAAGACAGGGCAAAACAGGCTGGCCAATGCCTTGGGTATGATTGTCTTTATTCAGTTTGGGCTTGGCCTGACCACTTTGTTGCTGGGCGTGCCTGTTTGGGCAGGCGCATTGCATCAAACAGGGGCGGTTTTATTACTGGCCGCCACCTTGCTGGCGACCCACAGATTAGGGACGTCCGGCCAGAGCGGCTAAAAAAACCTCTGCGGTCTTCAGGCTTTGGGCAGTTGCTTGCGGATATGCAATTCGCGTAACGCTGTTTCATCTACCTCGGAAGGGGCATTCATCATCAAATCTTCTGCCTTGCCATTCATCGGGAAGAGGATAACTTCGCGGATATTTGGCTCATCAGCGATAAGCATCACTATCCGGTCGATGCCGGGGGCGATCCCGCCATGTGGCGGTGCGCCGAATTTAAAGGCACTGATCATACCGGAAAACTGCTTATCCACCACCTCTGCATTATAGCCGGCTATTTCAAAGGCACGATACATTACCTCTGGCAGATGGTTACGAATAGCCCCGCTTGATAATTCCACCCCGTTACAAACCAGATCATATTGCCATGCCTTGATGGTCAGCGGATCCAGATTATTCAGCGCATCCATACCGCCTTGCGGCATGGAAAACGGATTATGTGAAAATTCAATCTTGCCGGTTTTTTCATCCAGCTCATACATCGGGAAATCAACAATCCAGCAGAATTTAAACAGATTTTCATCGATTAAATTTTGCTCCTGAGCGATACGCACCCGCGCCTTGCCGGCCAGGCTGGCCGCCTCGGAGGCAGGGGCACAGGCAAAAAATACAGCATCCCCATCTGTGACGCCAAGCTTCTGTTTAATCTGTTCGGCTTTTTCTGCTCCCAATGCCTTGGCCACAGGGCCTCTGGCTTCGCCATCGCCATAGATGATATAACCCATGCCGGGTGCGCCTTCGCCTTGTGCCCAGCTATTCATGCGATCGGCGATCGCCCGGCTGCCACAGTTGGGGCCGGGGATTGCACGTACCACCGCCCCTTTTTCGATATTTTTCGCAAAAATGGAAAAATCGGATCCCCGGAAAATATCTGTGACATCACAAATTTCCAGCGCTATCCGCAAATCCGGCTTATCACTACCATATTTCAGCATCGCCTCATCAAAGGGGATATGCACAAAATCAGGGTCTATTTTTTTATCTGAAAATTCTTCAAACACGCCTTTGACGACCGGCTCAACAGCAGCAAATACATCCGCCTGTTCAACAAAGCTCATTTCCAGATCAAGCTGGTAAAATTCGCCCGGGCTACGATCTGCACGGCTATCTTCATCTCTGAAACAGGGGGCAATCTGGAAATATTTATCAAAGCCGGAGACCATGATCAGCTGTTTAAATTGCTGCGGGGCTTGTGGCAGGGCATAAAATTTGCCCGGATGCAATCTGGCCGGCACCAGAAAGTCACGCGCCCCTTCTGGCGAGGAGGCGGTCAAAATAGGGGTTTGAAATTCTGTAAAGCCAAGGGCAACCATGCGCTGGCGAATAGACTGGATGATTTTGGCGCGCAGCATGATATTGGCGTGCGGGCGCTGGCGGCGCAAATCCAGATAGCGATAGCGCAGACGCACTTCCTCGCCTGAATCTTCCTCCGAATTTACCTGCAAGGGCAATGTATCGGCTGCAGATTGCAGCTCAAGCGCGGCAATCTGGACTTCAATCTGACCTGTGGAAAGCGCTTTATTTACTGTATCTTCGCTTCTGGCACGCACCTCGCCGGTAATGGTAATAACCGATTCATTGCGAAGCTGTTCTGCCGCGCCAAAGGCGCTATCGGTGCTATCGACCACACATTGGGTCAAACCATAATGATCGCGCAAATCAATAAAGACGACCCCGCCATGATCGCGTTTGCGATGTACCCAGCCGGAAAGCTTTACTGTTTGACCGATATCTGCATGGCTCAACGCGCCACAATTATGGGTTCGATAAACATGCATCCGCAAGAACTCCTTCAATCAAAAATGCCAGCCAGAACCTGACAGGCGGCAGTATGCACCAAAATGATGAAACATCAAGTCGGTAAGCACCTGCCAGCCAATAATCTTTTATGAAGCCGGCCTGTTTCGCCCGGTGCGCCGGCGGCGGCGATCGCGCCCATCCGGGCTATTCGCCGAAGGGGCGTGTTGCAAATCTTTCCAGGCAACTCCCAGCCGTTTTTCAATTTCTTCTTTGGAGGGGGGAGGTGATTTTTGGACGTGATCCAGTGCTGCACGCATTTCGCGTATATGTTCAGGGCTAGTGCCGCAACATCCGCCAATAATACGCACACCCAAATCACGTGCAATCACCGCATATTCTGCCATCAGCTCTGGCGTGCCATGATAGTGAATTTCCCCGTCTACATAGGCAGGAATACCGCAATTGCCCTTGGCGATCACGAATCTGTCCTGTTGCCGGCTATCAAAATAGGAAACGGAATCGATTAATTCAGCCGGCCCGATACCGCAATTTGCGCCAAAACCCTGCAACGCTATTTCGGCAGCAAAATCTGAATAATCCCCGGGCTTAATTCCCATCATCGACCTGCCGGCTGTATCAAAGGTCATGGTAGCCATGACCGGCAAGCCGGTTTTTTTTGCCGCAATGGCCGCCGCGCGCACTTCTTCCAGAGAGGACATGGTTTCAATCCAGAGCATATCGACCCCGCCTTTGGCCAGCGCTTCTGCCTGTTCGCTAAAAGCTGCCTCTGCATCGATATCGGTCAGCATCCCAAGCGGGGCAAAAAGCTCGCCAGTTGGCCCGATAGACCCTGCTACCAGCACAGGACGGGCGGCCGCATCAGCCACCTGTCTGGCCAGAACAGCCGAGGCCAGATTAAGTTCTGCTACCCGTGTTTCGCTTTGATGGAGTTTTAGCCGGAAAGAGGTGCCGCCAAAGGAATTTGTCAGGATGATATCGCTGCCCGCATCAATAAATTGCTGATAAAGGGCGGTGATCGCTTCGGGTCGTTCCACATTCCATAATTCGGGGGGATAGCCGGTTTCCAGACCGGCTTTAAACAGATTTGTCCCAATAGCCCCATCTGCCAGCAATACGCCCTTATCGGCAGCCAATTCCTCTAAACTTGTTTTCATGCCTGCACTCTAGCCTCTTACCGGGCAGAATGTTGCCGCGCGGTTTGCCGGCGAACGATCCCTGTTTGGTCTGCCCGCCTTTGTTTAAGTTCTGCTAATAGCTGATGCTGTTCTGTCCCGTCCATGGCTGGCCAGCGGGCAATTTCCTGGCGGGTACGAAAACAGCCCTTACAGGTCTGACTAACAGCATCAATCTGGCAAATGCTGATACAAGGCGAAGGTATTTTTTCCATCTTTTCGTATTAGCCTTAAGCTGATCAGAAAAAATGCCCGGCTACGCAGCCGCGCTATCTCCGCCATCTTCTTCTGATTCATCAATTGCCGCAAGACAATTTGCAACAAATTTGCGCGAGGCCTCAGCCAGCGATGTATCTTCTGAAATCCATAACAGATGATTATGTTCTGCTATCACCCCGGCGGATTTGATCGCCTCACCATCAATGTCCTTGTCAATTTCAGCAACCAAATCAATGGCGTTGCCCTGAACTAGAACCGGCATATTTTCACGCATAAAGGCGCGGATGATGCGTGAGGCGTGCAATTCATCAGACAAAACAGAAATATGCTGATCGCCTGATGGAATAACCAGACCATCATAATCGACCGCCAATGTTTCAGATAGCTGGGCATCCACAGGATAGGACATACCCGCCTGATCGCCATTGCGGCCATGTGCCAGACCTGCGCCCGGAGCAATCACCTTCAGGCGCGCATTAACGGCCAGCAACATTTTCTGGATTTCAATAAAGCGGGCTTCATCAAAACCATTTGCAACCATAATCGCGATTTTCTTGTCTGAAAGTGTTGTTGTGGCCATCGGGGTTTTTCTCCTTATTTTTATAGCTATCAGGTTTACCCGTTTCATCTATTTACCGCTGGGCGCTTGCCGACGCCCGAATACCGGGCAGGTGCGCCTGGCTGAGACATAACATCTCTGGTTTTATGCAAATATATACCGATTTGCGCGATTGATACCCGGTGGTAAAAAAAGCCCGCGCCCGCATAGAGTTGCAATAGATGTAGATGCGTTGGATAAAAAGCGTATTTCACTGCTAAAATTCTCTGAAGGCGGTCATAGCCTTTATTGAGGCGAATTTCAAGTCTCTTGTCACCGCATGAGGTAGATATCACAAAAAACTGCCTAATATTTGCGCTGAATAACCCCCTCCTTTTGGGTCATCCTTTTGTATTAACCCCTATCCCTCAGGACAGGAAACATCACCCCTATTTTGCGGATAGCCTTATGGATGATAATGTTTAATGTCCTGACAGGCCAAAAGGGATACGCGAATGCGAAAAAAAAGATGGCTTTTCACCTCATCTGCGATGGCGCTGCTATTATCGGGCTGTATGGGCGGAAATAGTGGGTCAGTCTCTTCATCTATGGCAACAGATATAAGAACCGATCAGCTCTATGCCAATATCGCTGCCACCCCCAACCAGCTTTATGCCGGTTTTGCGATTGATACAGATAATCCTGTCATTTCCAGCTATACAGGCCAATCAGCGTTAAACAGCTTTCTGGCAAAACAGCCTGACATTTCAAAATTTAATCGGCTGGATAGCCCGCCTGAATATGTAAATGGCACCTGGATAAAAGGGGAAGAGGCCAATCTGAATATCATTGGTGATGGCAATCAGTTTGTAGAAAATGGAAAATATTTCCTCTGGGGCTATCTAAGCGAGAGCCTGCCTCAAACATCCTCTCTTAGCTATGATATGAATGCCAGCTGGCGGTGTTTGGGATGTGCCAGTTCCACTGGCATTGCCTCTGGTATGCTTCAATTGAATTTGGCCGAAAATCACGCCGAGTTTTCCTTAAATAGCGCGGAATTCTCCTTTCGCACTGCACTGGAATTCAGCCAGAAAAACCAGCTACAGAAACGCGTTACCAGCGATAGCGAGGTGCGTATAAATGGCGAGGTTGTGCAGATGAATAAGCTGGCCGTAAGTGGCGGCATCTTTGGCCCGGAAGGCCAGAATGCCGGACTGGTTTTCGGCTTTCGTAATTCAGATACCCATGTCACCGGCATCGCAACAGGTCAGCGCAAATAGCCGCCCGTTTTCGGCTTTTTTCCGGGCAGACATAACAAAAATAACAGGATAGAAAAAATGGAGCGGGCGACGGGGTTCGAACCCGCGACCTCAAGCTTGGGAAGCTTGCGCTCTACCAACTGAGCTACACCCGCAATTGGGGCTATGGTTACATTACAGCCCATTGATGGTCAAGGGTGTTTGCACTTTTGGCAGGGGGTGTTTGCACTTTTGAAATTGCGAATCCGGCCAGAAGATATGTTGCGCCTGAAAATTATCTTTTGCTCTGACCAATATACAGCGTGTTATGCGGCAATTTGCCAGTTTGCTTTTTCCTTGCGCGGCGAGCTGTTAAGGCTCTTGCCGTGCTGCTATGCCTTATCCCTGAAGGCCTGACCGGCAAGCGGTTGTTGACCCAGCCAGATCTGTCACAGCGTTTCGCTTTTTTATGGTATTTTATTAATACCATTTACTGTCTCAAGCCATGGCAAAATTGAAGAAGAAAATCACGACCGCCTGAGCCTATTCTTATCAGGCAATGCTGGACGGCAATGATCTCTTGCAGTAAGACTAGCGTATTAAAGAAGGCGGTAAAAAAATAACCGGCTATATGATTGTTTGCGCGATTATACCCGCCTTATCCGGGCAAGAACGCAACAGGTAAAAACAACGAACAGGACCAGGCCATGACACCTTATGATAACGCGCAGGATGAGGAACAGATTTCTGCTACAAATAAATCTGAGGGGATGCGTCCGTCACGCGCAGAAGCTGAAGCGGCCGTGGAAACATTGCTCCGCTGGGCAGGCGATGATCCTGCTCGCGAGGGGCTGATAGATACCCCTGCCAGAGTGGCGCGTGCCTATGAAGAATTTTTTTCCGGCTATGCCGATAATCCCGAAGAAATGCTGACCCGTACCTTTGAAGAGGTAGAGGGCTATGATGATATGGTGATGTTGCGCGATATCTCGCTGCAATCGCATTGCGAACATCATATGGTACCTATTTTGGGCAAAGCCCATATTGCCTATTTGCCGGACAGGCGGGTGGTGGGCATATCAAAGCTTGCCCGGGTACTGGACAGCTTTGGGCGCAGATTGCAAACACAGGAAACCATGACCGCACAAGTGGCAAGTGCCATTCAAAACGCGCTGAAACCGCTTGGCGTGGCAATTCTGGTAGACGCCCAGCATCAATGTATGACCACCAGAGGCGTGAAAAAAACAGATGTCTCTATGGTAACAACCCGTTTTACAGGTGTGTTTAAAGAACAGGCCGATTTGCGCGCGCGTTTCTATCAGCAAATTAATCTGCGCTAGGATGATTTATCTGTCTATATTCATGAAAACTGGACAGATAGACCATTTTCAGCCTATAAATCAGGTCATTATTGCCGGATAGATCAGAAATATTCTGCTCTATGGCGACCATAAATGATTGAGGCTGCAGTTCTTACATGCAGGCAACTCCTGTCTTACATATACTAGGCCTGCTTCTGGCTTTTCTGGGCTGTGCGATGCTCGTGCCGATGGGTATCGATCTGTATTATGGCGATGCGAACTGGCAAGCCTTTGCGGTAGCCGCGATGATGACAGGCTTTATTGGCGGCTCTTTATGGCTGGCCAACCGGCAAAAGGATTCGGCCGATCTTGGCCTGAAAGAAGCCTTTTTGCTGACCAATGGCGCATGGGTATTTATCGCGCTATTCGGGGCCTTGCCGCTTTATTTTTCCTCTTTATCGCTGAGTGTTACGGACGCATTTTTTGAATCCATGTCCGGCATCACCACGACCGGCTCTACTATCCTGACCTCGATAGAAGCGGCCTCAAAAGGAGTGCTTATCTGGCGCGCCTTGCTGCAATGGCTGGGCGGGGTTGGTATTATTGTGATGGCACTGGCGGTCTTGCCGATGCTGTCTGTTGGCGGAATGCAGCTCTTTAAAACAGAATCTTTTGATACTGCTGACAAAGTTATTCCGCGCGCCGCACAATTAGCAGGCGGTATTTTCGCGGTTTATACCGGGCTTACCCTTTTGTGGACCTTTATGCTGACCCTGGCCGGGATGCCCGGATTTGATGCGCTGGCTCATGCCATGACAACGCTGGCCACAGGGGGCTATTCAACCAAAACCGCATCCATCGGCGCTTTTGACTCGCAAGCGATTGAGCTTATCATCATCGCTGGCATGATAACAGGCAGCCTGCCATTTGTGCATTATCTGTCCCTCACCAGAGGGGGCTGGAAAGCCCTTTCAGAAGACCCGCAAGTGCGCGGGTTCATGTTGCTGACCTTATTGGTGGTCGCCGCCATCACCTTTAATTTGCATCAGGGCGGGGAAAGCTGGAGCTCGGCTCTACGCCTGTCCGCTTTTAATGCGGTATCGGTTATCACCGGCACCGGCTATGGCAGCGCAGATTTCGCTCTTTGGGGCAGTTCTGCGACCACAATTTTGCTGATTTGTATGTTTATTGGCGGCTGTGCGGGATCGACCACTTGCGGCATTAAAATGTTCCGCCTGCAAGTTTTGGCAGCCACGATTAAGGTTCAACTGGCTCGTTTGCTGCGCCCGCATGCAGTTGTGCTGGCCTATTATAATAAACGCCCGGTGCCTGAAAATATCATGGATGCGGTGATGGGGTTTTTCTATCTCTATATTTTGTGTTTTGTGGCTTTGACCCTGTTGCTGGGTATGTTTGGGCTGGATTTTGAAACCGCACTGTCCGGGGCGGCCACATCCATTTCAAATGTTGGGCCTGGCCTGGGTGAGGTTATTGGCCCTTCTGGCGAGTTCAGCAGCCTGCCAGCCGGGGCAAAATGGGCGATGTGTTTTGGTATGTTGCTTGGCCGGCTGGAGCTGTTTACCGTTCTGGTAATGTTAAACCCGGTATTCTGGCGGCGTTAAAATCGGATAAGACCGTTACTGGCTCTGATTTCCTTGGCCGCCTGCTGATTTATCAGCTCAACCGCCTCTACCATCACTTCTCTTATGATGATATCACGCTCATTCGGGGTGGCGGTTTCCTTGATGGTTCGCGATGCGGTTGCACCCAAATCAATAATGGCCTGCTTGCCGCCAACAGGCTGTATCCATAACAGCTTTGCCTTGATATCGGCTCTTACCATGACTTCCTGATTGTCTCTGAACAGATCGACCAGCTTTTCACTTTTGGGCAGGGCGGTTTGTTTGACACTTGCCTGAGAGATGTCCAAAACCACCTCGCCCGAGCCGCCAACAGGTACCAGAACCCGGCTGCCCCAATCCACCAGCATACTGGATAGATTTGGCGCCAGCGTATGCTCGATATAGGGCGGCTCCATCGGCATATTCCAGTTTTC
>Ga0181590_10004916_pt1 | contig 11086 bp, 8 predicted proteins | sample 071ome_34_FD_132446 | JGI IMG/M metagenome (GOLD analysis project Ga0181590, IMG submission 132446) | Coastal salt marsh microbial communities from the Groves Creek Marsh, Skidaway Island, Georgia - 071411BT metaG (megahit assembly) | ecosystem: Environmental > Aquatic > Marine > Intertidal zone... | reverse complement strand
GAAAAATTTTATCCAGAGGCAGATATGCTCTTTAATATAGCATTGACTGATAAAAATCAAAGACCCCTCTCAATCACGAAGCTTTATCTAGGAGACGGGAATGAATTTTCTCAAGGCAGTTCTATATTCCTTGAAAAGCATAATGTTAACTCAGACAGTTTTGTAACAACTTTAGGTATATCTACAAAAGATTTTTTTAAAGAGCTAAAACATTTTCTTTCTGAAAAGTTTGTAAATTTTGATGTGATTCTTAGATTAAATTGCGAAGGAGTAGAGGATGAGGTTATTTATGCCGCCCATGAAAACTTTCAGGATAAATTAAAGTTAATTTGCGGTTCTCTTAAAGATGTCGAAGGAGTTAAAGGCCAAAAAGCTTTTGATGACCTTCAGCAATATATAAATAAAGAAAAATTAACTTTTACCAAATTTTACTCAGGAATATACAGCTGGGCTGATGGACATTCAGCAGTATTGGATGTTCTGAAGGCGAAACATTAGAATCAAAATCGCTTAACGAATTAAATTCAAGCCCCTCTATATAAATTATTTAAATCATATGATCAAAATTCTGGCATTTGAGTCGATTCACTTAATTTTTCCATTAAGGTTTATTTATATAACCTTATTAAAAAAAATTATGAATAGCTCTAACTCTGCCCAAACTCTTCTGCTTTACCGCTTAGATCAAGATAATATTTTTCTTAGCAATTCTCAAAATATCAGTGGGCAGACTTTAAATAAAAACAAGGATGATGTTGATGCTTTGAGCATCTTGTTTTATAAATTTTTAGGAAAAAAGGGAATTTGCAAGGATTTAAAGTTTAAGGATCTTAAGCTCTATGATCTTTATACTAGACAGGTAAAATTAAAGTTATCTGGAGTTATCAGAGGGGCTATTAGGATAAGTAATCTTGCCTCTAAAAATAAAGATAAATTTACCATCATCACAGATTCTCAATCAGCCTCAATCATGAAACAGGCTTTGTTATTTTTAAATCTGCCATCTGAAAATATAGTTTGGAAGCAATCTATTCTTTTGACTGCATGTATCACCCTGAATTCCATGATTATGCGAGCTATAGCTTTATTACGGATGCTGATAAAACCAAGTAAGTTACCAAAAGAATATTTTTATAAAATTCATAACCCAAATCTACCAACTTTATTAATGACCTCTCCTAGGAAGAGACCAAAAGATTTTTTTTCTAGTTATGTGAAAGGTTTTGAGAGCAAATTTAATATCATTATATATTGCATGGGGTTTATATCTAAGGATCCCATAGGGTACAAACGTAATTCTGTAAAAGGCCGATTAGGCATAATTAGTGGCTTGTTTAGAAAAGAATACTTTTTCTTTACAGAAAGCAGCTACATTGCAGATATTCTTCTTATTTTCAAAAATCATTCAGACCTTAGCCTTAGCATAGATATTGTCAATACACTCTATTGCAATCCAATTGATGTCCACATAAGCAGATTGCAGACAAATGTCATTGATAATTATCTTGCAATTGAGGCCAAAAGAAGAGGTATCTTTGTATTAGGAGATCTTCAAGAAGAAATATTTTACTGTGATGCTGCTGTCTGCTCCTCTAAGTCTGAAAATACACAAGCATTGGAGCTAGCAACAAGAGATCAAAATAAGATTGCCTACAAAGGCAGTAATTCACTTATAAAATATCGACTTGAGAGTTTTACAGCAGACAATGATCATTATCTGCATGAAAAACTAAATATTAATTTAAAGAAAAAAATTATCTTTTATGCATCTGACCCATCAAGAGAAGAGTGTCAACGTTATCAAACGGAAAAGCTTCTGTTTAACTTCTTTGCAAATAGGAGAGAATATTTTTTTATTATCAAAACCCACTCTCAAGACAATGGGAAGGTTACATATCAGGCATTCATTGATTCTGGCAAGCCATCTAATATTATTTTGATTGGTGACATTGTACAAAATAAGAGAATTGTATCTAGGAGTTTTAAAATTTTTGAAGAATTTAATTTTAATGCTGCTGTCAGTTCAAGCGATATGTTTTTAACCGCATCATCTTCTTCAATACTGCAAGCTTTGGCATTGAATGTTAAGGCAGGAATCGTAGATCTTTATCAAAATGGTTATTATGATTATCTGATCTCTGCAAAAGCAGTGATGTTAATTAATAATGAAAATGCCCTTAATAGCTTTTTGGACAGAGAGCAGCTAAAAATAACAGATGAAATACTCAATATTTGTGGAATAAATAATAGTGAAAATTTTGATATGAATTCGTTTCTATTGTCGTCCCTTAAGCAGTTTAGAAGTAAAGTTTGAGCTAAATAGGTGCAACTAAAATTATTATGATAACTAAGACTATAAAGAGCCACCCATTCTTTATAAAAAAAGGAAGTTTAAATAAATTTATTGCTGTGATTTTTTCAGTAGCTTATGCCTTATTTATAGTTATTTCGTTGCAATTCCAGTACACATCTGAGAGTGGAGATATTGGCTCTTATATGCACTTTTTTAATCAATACGAAGGAGCAAGTGCTCCTGAGTTGACGTTAAGGGCTGATGGTGCATTTAGGCTTAGTATATTCTTTTTAAGAGATTTTCTTAATGAGAGCGTATTAACTGTCCTTGGCTATCTTGCTTTTATAATGTCACTGATAGTTTTCTATGTTTTCTCTCAAAATATTAGATCACAAAAATATTTAATATATTTTATGCCACTCATTTTAATGGTCTTTTTTACACCCAATGTGCAAGTCTTATTTTCTTCAAATATCAGATCAGGCATTGCCTTTACAGTTTTATTAGTAGCTTTTCTTTATACTAAAGGGCTAAGTAAAATAATTTTATTGGGGCTATCCAGCGTAATCCATTTAGCTATGCTGCCCATGATTGCCTTGTACTACTTCTTTTTAATCCTGAATAGTAAATTTGTCCACTCAGCTAGGCTGCTTTCTATTTTTCTATTATTACTGAGTGCTTTTATGATCGCCATTGTTGGTAGCGCAGTTCATGTTGAGGCACCAAATTCAGCAAGCTTTGCCTATAACCTTTTAATCATATATTTATTAATGGTCATAGCAGTGGCCAATAGAGGGGTTTTCAAAAATATCTTTGGCTTTATCAGTATTGGGCTGCTTGTTATTTATCTAACAGGGTTACTTATCGAAGTGTCATACAGTCGATATGTTGGTAACGCAATTCTTTTTTACTTACTGTTCTTAATTCAACAAGGAGAATTCAAAAGCATACAATCCTTTACTATTTTCTATATTCCATTTTTCCTGCTGACTCTATCTTATTCAGTAACTAATTTACTGTAATATTTTTTATGCAAAAAGAGATTATTATTGTGGTAAGTGCCATGAATCTCGGAGGAGCCCAGAGAGTTGTTTCAATTTTATGTGATCATTGGTCTCAAAGAGGCTTCAAGGTTACCTTGATTTCAACTTTTACTGGTAAAACAATTCAGCACTACAATGTTAGCCCAGACATTAGGTTATTAAGCTTAAAAAATAGCCCTCTTTTTAAAAATAATAAGCTGATCAACCTTATTTGGAAATTAAAACAATTAAGAAAGATTTTTAAGGAAGAAAATCCTGATTACATTATTTCTTTTCTTACAAGAGTGAATGTTGCTTCAGCCTTATCCACCATTGGGCTTAAGACTCCAGTAATAATTTCTGAGAGGACTTGGACTCCATTTGCAAAGCTGAGCAAACGTTTTTTTTGGTTTTATAGAATACTTTTTAAGCATATCGATAAGATTATTGTGCAAACAGAAAAGAGTAAATTATGGTTAAGTAATTACTTCCCGGGTTTAAATTCTTTTGTTATCCCTAATCCAGTGTTATACCCTTTGCCAAATAATGAATTCAAATCAGAGCATCCGGATTCCATTCTCTCAAAACAAAGAAAAGTAATTCTGGCCTCTGGAAGGTTGCATGCATTCAAACAGTTCGATCTTTTAATCAGTTCTTTTAGCAGACTTCAAGATCAATTCTGTGACTGGGATTTGGTAATACTAGGCGATGGTGAAGAGAAAAAAAATCTTGAAACTTTAATCACGAATCTTAATGCCCATGATCGTATATTCCTTGCTGGGAGTGTTAGCAATATTGCTGATTGGTATCAACGAGCTGATTTATTTGTATTAAGCTCATTAGTGGAAGGGTTTCCAAATGTTTTATTAGAGGCAATGACTTACGGTCTTCCATGTATCAGTTTTGATTGTGATACAGGGCCCAGCGATATGATTGAGCATGGCTATAATGGCTTTTTAGTTAACCCCATTGAAAAAGAAAACGGTTTAGTAAATGCACTTAAGCTGGTAATGAGCAATGAAGAAATTAGAAAAAAATTCTCAAATAATTCAATCTTATTGAGAGAACAGTATTCCTCAGCCAATATTATGAAACAATGGGATGATCTTCTGGGCTTGTAAGTTATGTGTGGAATATTAGGTAATTTTGGTCTTATCAATAAGGAAGATTTTTCAGCTCATGCAAGACTTGTGAATCCATTGCTTCAAAAAAGAGGGCCAGACCAGCAAAATACCATTGCATTGGAAAACTTTATTGGTATCCATTCAAGGCTGATAGTTCAAGGAAATCAGCATGATGGCATCCAGCCAATGACTTTCAGGAATATAGTCATTCTTTTCAATGGAAATTTATATAACAAAAATATTCTCAAATTTGAATTAGAAGAATTGGGGTACCATTTTAAAGGTATATCTGATACAGAAGTTGTTGCAGTCTCAATTTTTCATTGGGGCAATGAAGCATTTAAGAAGTTTAATGGCTTTTTTGCAATTGCAAGCTTTAATGTTGATACTAAAAGACTTGTTTTAGCTCGTGATAGATTGGGGCAGAAGCCTTTATATTATGCCTCTCAAGAAAAATCACTTTTCTTTGGTTCAACTGAAAATCTTATACCGTTGGAATATTGTGGACAAATTAGAAATGAATCTCTAATAGATTTTATTACTTTTGGATTTATTCCAGCCCCAAATACCATGTTTGAGAATTTGTTCTCTTTGGAGCCAGGAAGTTACAGAGAGTTTTCTCTTTCCAACCATAATGTTTTAGAGCATGGCGTTACTTATTATTGGCAACCCCAGATTACTAATGAGATAGATGATTTTCATGAAGCAATTGAAGTCATTGCAAGCTCAATAGATAAATCTATGGAGGATGGTTTGAATGCAAGTATTGATGTTGCTTGTTTATTTAGTGGAGGAGTGGATTCAAGCTTAATTTTCTCATATGCAAGAAGTATCAATCAGGATATCTGTGCCATAACTGCTGATTTTGGTGAGGATGATGATGCTGAATTAAGAGCATCATCAGTAGCTCAGGCCTTGAAGCATCAAAATCATGTGATTAGAAAGATTGCTCCAAGTGATGTTGTTAACTCATTAGAGCTGACCTCTGAAATATGCGATAGTCCTTTTGATGATACTTCTATAATTCCAAGCAACATAGTTTTTTCTTCTGTAAAAGATGCTGGTTATTCCGTTGCTTTAACGGGCGATGGAGCAGATGAGTTATTTTGTGGTTACTCATCATTTGGAAATTTAAAAAGAATTGAGAGATTCTTAGACAGTCGCTTTGATTTTTTTATTAGATACCCTGGAAAAATACTAAACTCATTAATCTCAAGCTATCCAGGAGCTGATTTAGCTCGCTTTTTTATGAATGAGAACGAGTTATTGATGGATTTGCTATGTAATGGCTTTAAGCCAAGAGAATGGGGCTCAGCTATCAATACTGAATATGATCCATTGCACTATTTAAAAAATATTCTAAATGAAATACCTGACTATAGTCCGATGGATAAGCTCAGAATACTTAACCTTAAATTTAAATTACCCTATCAAATGCTTTTTAAAGTTGATAGGGCATCCATGCATAACTCAGTTGAAGCAAGACCCTTATTTTTAAATAATACAATTATTGATTCTGCCCTCCATATTTCTTCAAAAGTCATGCTCCAGAAAGGTCAAAAGAGCCTCTTAAAAGAGATATATCAGACCAAAATAGCTCATTCAGGATGGAGCTTACCTAAAACAGGTTTTGGTTGGAAAACAAACTCTTATGAACATCTGTTTACCCAAGAAGACAATGATTTCCTAAAACATAGAACAGAAATTAATGGAATGACCCTTTTAAACAATAGGAAGAGGCATCATAAAAGAGGGTATTATGGACTTTTTTCTTTAGTATCCTGGCTAAGGCAAAATGCTTAAAAAAAATCCAGCTCTTATTATTCCAAATGTATATTAACTTAAGTTTATGAAACTTCTAAGATTAGCCAATACTCTTAATCCAACAAGTGCTCCATACAATCAATTTTCTTTGGGGCTTAAAGATAGTATTGATCAAACATTTTGTTCGCTATTTAGAAATGAAATCGAGTTTGATGATGATATTACAGGCTGTAATGCTAACGGATCTGTTTTTAAAATGATTAAGCTTGTAAGGAAATTAATAAGCAAAAATAAATACGACTTGATCCATATACATAGCGGATTAACAGGATTAATTTTTTTTATAGCACTCATACCAATTAGGATCTCCCTTATCAATAAGACAGTTTTTACTCTTCATAATAGCTGGAACGTACTAAAGTTCAGAAATCAACTACTTAACTTTTTTGTTATGCTTTTAGCAAAAAAAATCTGTACCTGTGGACAATCTAGTTTAGATAGCATTCCCTGGGCAATAAAACTTTGCATCGGTCACAAAACCATAGCAGTTGTAAATGGTTTTGATAATTACAGAGTAGACAGAGTAGAAAGAGATTCCAACAAAGATCATTATTTTGAGAATAGTGGTTTAAAGATAGTTTGTGTGGGGGCACTGAATCCTACTAAAAATCAAATTGCTCTGTTAAAAGCTCTGGAGTCTTATAGCATAGATGGAGAGATTATTTTTCTTGGGGATGGAACTAAGAAACAAGCATTAATTGATTTTGCCGACACTCTTAACAATCCTTGTAAAATAACTTTCAAAGGCCGCGTTTCTCGAGACATAGCAATTGAGCATATGTTGCAAGCAGATATTTCTATTTCATTATCAAGAGGAGAGGGATTACCGATAGCTGTATTAGAGTCTATGTATGCTGGCTGTTTTTTAATTCTCTCAAATATTCCTCCCCATAAAGAAATTGCTCCTCCCAGTGACAGGTGTATTTATGTCGACAATTCAAATATAGATAACATCATTGAAGCTTTAGATTATGTGGGCAAGTATGTTGAACAAATAAGAGAAGAAAGGCATATATCTAAACGATATTCTATTAAAAATTTCAGTGTAAATAAGATGTTAGCTGAGTATCGTAAGGTGTATGACTATATATAAAGCTGGCAACTTAGAGTATTCAATTTCCCGGTATTATTGCATAAGAGTATATTTGAATGAGTAATAACAAATGAGCTATAAAGAAATTACTGGACAACCTTGCTCAGGTAAGACTAAGTTTTTAATGAATGAGATGAAAAGAGATGTAGCAATAAAATTATATTCGCAAGGGATTCCAAGACAGGCTTTAAATTTTTTTCGAGGAATCTGGTATCTTGGCTTTTATCGAACTCTAACAATTTATCAATGGTCAATGCAGGAAAGCGCTTCATTGCTTTTTAGGCATAATATTTTCCGCAATGCAGTAACTAAATTTGGCGTCTTTAATTACCTTTATCCAATAGTTACACAAGATTCCAAAATCCATTTTATAGATGAGGGAATATCTCATCTGCCTTATCTATTTCGGAATACCTCAACTAATACAATAGTTAGTTTTTTGCGTAATGAGCTAAGGGATATTGAAATTCTCTTCATTCAATCAAAAGATAGCGATGAGATCAAAAATAGGCTTATTATCAGAGGTCATAAACGCTTAAAATTCAATTCCTTAAATGACTTCGTATCAAGAAACATGGAAATTGATGACATCCTGCTAAACCTTTATCCAAATCTATGCAAAAAAATGGATCTATGTTGATGCTTGGTATTTTTAAAGACCTTTTTGAAAGATTGAATGCTAGTGATGTAGTGTTTTGTAACTGGAAAGGCCACCATCAGGTTGATGCTATTCTTGCTGGTGAAGGAGATTTAGATCTATTTATACCAATGGATGATAAAGATAATTTTCACAGGATTGCTAATGAAGCTGGTTTTAGACAGGTAAAGTCCTTTCAAGCCGCCCATGAATCAATAGAGCATTATTACGGATTAGATCCACACACTTTGAAATTTTCCCATTTGCATGTTCACTTTAAAATAATTACCGGAGAGCATGCATCAAAAAATTACCTTCTTCCCATCGATCAATACATTCTTGACAATATCGATCATTCAAATATTTTGCCAACTATCTCAAATGTTGGCAGACGTAATATTTTTTTGGTACGACATTTTTTGAAAGTTGGCTCTTTATATGGATTGCTGCAATATTGGAGAGAGTCAGATAAATATTCTAATGAGTGGATCTCCTTCGATCAAAATACTGAGTATGAACCTTTAGAATCCTTAAAATTAACCAAGAATAAACTTAACTTACTTGGACAAGCTTACAGATCATCTTCATTAATTAAACAAGTTTTTGTTTCTATTCAATTTAAATTTAGTCTAAGAAAATACAGAAGAAGAGGCAGCCTAACACATTTATTTTTTACCTATACAAATTTAGTTACTAGAATCCTCAATAAATTGATTTTTAAAAAGGGAAAATTATTTTTACCCGGAATAGTAATTGCAGTCTGTGGCCTGGATGGCTCAGGAAAATCTTCACTAGTTTCTAGTTTGCATGAAAATCTTGGCAAACATTTCAGCATTAAAAGACTTCATCTTGGTAGGCCGGCATCAAGCAAGCTTACTTTTTTATTAAACCCCATAATCAAATCTTATAGTTTAGTAATTAGGATTTTTAAGAAAGGCAGCAAGCCTCTCCAACAACATGGAATAAAGAAGCTCTCAATAATTTATGCTATTCGATCCGTATTGCTAGCCTACGATAGAAGATTGCAAGCCATCAGAGCTCACAATCTCAGTCAAAGAGGCTATTTAGTTATTTGCGACAGATATCCAGGTTTAGAAGTTGGTAAAATGGATTCACCCAGAATTATAGCTGATTCAAAGAGGGGGTATCTTTACCAGCTTTGCTGGAAATTGGAACAAAATTTCTATAATTCTATCAAGCCAGCTCACATGTTATTTAATCTTTCTGTATCTCTAGAGACAGCTATTCAACGCAATAATTTAAGACAAAAATTTGGCAAAGAAACAAATGATGAATTACGTGAACGCTTTTTCATAAATTCTGGAGCTGACTTTCTTGCTGAACATAAATATATTATTGATGCCACTCAGTCCTTTGATTCAGTATTTTCAGAGGTTTTGAATAAATTTTGGTTCTCAAAAACATGGTAGTTGTTAAATAGGCATGAAAAAAATAGCAATGTTTGTTAATGTTGATTGGTTTTTTTTATCGCATAGGCTTCCTATTGCTCAAGCTTCAAAAGTAAACAATGTAGACATGACTGTTTACACTGATTTTACTAGAGATCATTCAGAGACTTCGGAGACGGAATTCAAATTAAAACAAAGTCCTATTCGCAGAACTTCAAAATCAATTTTTCATGCTCTTTTTGAATTTATAAATACTCTCAAACTTATAAAAACCTCTAATCCGGATTTAATCCATGCTGTAACCATTAAACCTATCATAGTGACGGGAATTATTTCTAGGCTTCATAATATTCCTTTTGTCGGTGCTATTACAGGTCTTGGACCAGCCTTTCAACCAAAAAATTACTTTGGAATAATCAGATTATGGGTAGTAATTAAATTATTTAAATTCATTTTTAGGCATACCCAATCTATTGTCATATGCCAAACCGAGAATGATAGAGACATGCTTGTCAAAAGCAATGTTATTTCAAAAGACAACGCAATTTTAGTACCAGGTTCAGGAGTAGATATTCAAAAATTTTCACCAGAGCTGAAAGATCCTTCATTAGAGAAATACATACTGATGTCCTCTAGAATTTTAAGAGATAAAGGGATAGAAGAGTTTTGTAAAGCAGCAAAAATAGTAAATGAAGCCCTTAAAGATAAAATTAACTTTAAGCTTTCTGGGCCGATTGATACTCATTCACCATCATTCATAAAAGAATCTGATCTAATAGAAATTACAAATACATATGGGGTCGAATATTTGGGAGATAGAGAAGACATGCCAGAATTATTGGCTTCGGCATTAATGTTTGTTTTACCATCTTATTACGCAGAGGGAATTCCAAAAGTGTTACTGGAGGCTGCTTCCAGTGGAATAGCAATTATTACGACTGATCATCCTGGTTGCAGGGATGCTATTAAAAATATGGAAACAGGGATACTAGTTCCTCCTAAGGACGAAGTTGCGCTTGCAGATGCAATTATAAAATTACTAGATAATCCTAAGCTTATGGCTCAAATGGGAATCAGTGCAAGAGATTTTGCAGAAAAAAAATTTCAAGAATCTATAGTAATAGAGCTTCATTACAGCATTTATCAGCAACTTAATAATTAGGGCTTTTTCAGCTCTTCTTTTCCTAAGGCAGATGAATGGCTGCATAGGTATATCCAGTATTAAAATTAGACGTATATTAGATATTTTTAAGAGACAATCTGTTATTATTGATTCTATTAAAAATGACCTAAAATCAATGAAAATAACTGCTTTGTAGAGTATTTATAAATTGTTTGTAGTAAAAAAAAGTAAGGTTTAGATATGTTTCGTTCAAAATATTTTAAGTATTTATTATTCTTTCTTCCTCTTACAATTAATTCTCAATCGCTCGATAGTTTGGCCGGGGGAGGGCTTAATGAATCGTTCATTAACTCGCTTCCTGAAAATATCAGAGCAGACTTTATTGACAGCCAAAATCCAGACCAACCTAATGTCACAACAGTTGACCCTCAAACAAGAATATCAAAATTAGAATTCGGTCTAAAAGATGCTGAACGCATGATTGATTCTTTACGATCAGAGTTAAATGCAGGAGTTTTAAGAAGAGATAATAAAGACATTGTAAGATTTGGTGATAATTTT
>Ga0181590_10004909_pt1 | contig 11099 bp, 9 predicted proteins | sample 071ome_34_FD_132446 | JGI IMG/M metagenome (GOLD analysis project Ga0181590, IMG submission 132446) | Coastal salt marsh microbial communities from the Groves Creek Marsh, Skidaway Island, Georgia - 071411BT metaG (megahit assembly) | ecosystem: Environmental > Aquatic > Marine > Intertidal zone... | reverse complement strand
GAACCTCCAATTTTCACGGTCGTAGAAGACCCTGCCCCGAGCGTGACAATCATTGATCACTCTGACGATCCGACAGTTGTGACGTCAGCCAATAACAAAGGCACACATAATGTAGTGTATGCAACTGCGGGGTTAGTTCTCGGGCTTGGTCTCGGCTACATCGCGCGGGCTATAATCAAAAAATAAATATCTGAAAGGATCAGCTATGAAAACTCAATATGTATGTTTCAGTGTAGGGATTGTCGCAGGCACGCTTGTCAGTTGGTATCTTGCGACGCCATGAGTCTATGAATGCCATACCCTAAGCCTACAGCGACTAAAAGACCACCTGCGGGGAGCAACCATTTGGACATTCCGTTCCCTTGAGCCGAGGCGGCGTCTGAGGGTGTTGTAGGTATATTCCCAAGTCCCTCGTCTTTACTAGATAGTATTTCATCGAGGATCATTTCGCGGGCTTCGGGTCTTGTCAGACCAAACCATCGGCTGTCAGGATCAGTGAAATAGCCTCGCCGATTTCCCTCGCCCTTGTTTTGGTATACAGTGGAGTTCTGAGACATGAACCCTTTATTCAACCGATCGAGATGCTCTCTATCAGGTGACCCGCCATGCTCATGGATCGCGGCGAGGTCGTAGTATGTGCGTGAATGTCCAATCTTCTGGTTTAAAGCTCTCGCTGCGCGTGTGTTTGTCTTAAGTAAAATACGAGACTTCGCTTTTAGTGAGGGCAGGTCTTTCTCTGGATAATGAGGGTATGCTTCGGGGAAGTCTTTAAACTTTTGTATTGACATACCTGCACTCCATCGTACTTATGATTTGATCCCACCATGGTGCAACATCCCATTTACCCTGACCTTTATGGTCGACATGGAAATGACTAAAAATGCCCCCGCTCTCTCCGAATTCTTGAGCGGACACCTTACCTTCAGCCACAGAGGGTAGTCTGGACGACAGACCGAAAGACTCACGCAGAGACATGAGGAGCTGGGCGGTAGCCTCTTCGATCTCTGGATCTAGACTTACGATTTTAGCAGGTCCGTACTTCGGATGACTCGGATTAGGGATTGTACCGACATTATAGCCTTTACGCTTATAGTACCCGAGGTGCTTCAGCTCGGGCTGTTGGCAGATGTCGATACCTATCGAATTTCGATTCGCGCCCACCGCGTGCCATGTGGCGTGAGCGAGATCGATCATCTGATAGATGGCCACCTCGCCTGTATCCTCGTTGCGACCTACAGCGATATGGCTCGACGCTTTCCGATTCGCGAAGACGCGGCCTAGATGTTGAGGGTTGAGCCCTCCCCAATGGACGACGACGGAGTTCACGTTGCGGGGCCTCTTTGTGAAATTGCCCGTAAAGTGTAAGTCGATCCCCTCGGGATCTTTGTACGTAATCACTGGACATGCACATATGTTCAGTGGCACCTCAAGCCCGTTCCAATACATAATGGGTGCGCCGTGCGTGCTCGCTGAGGTGTCGCCTGTACAGGGGTTCCACATCAGGGAGTGCTCTGCCCGTAAAGAGGCCTGTACTTTATGGAGTGTCTGCAACCCCACTAAACCATCAGCGTCCGCACCTACAATACGCTGAAGGTTTATGATCTCCTGAAACTCGATCCCGTCCGAAGCGTCGATTCCGAAGATATGCCAGGGGAGTGTGGCCAGCCAGTTATACTTTTTATTTGACTTGTTATTGAATGCCGCTTTTTTAGCGGGCGTTTTTTCCAGATCGAAATACATAGGTCCTCATTTGCGGCTAGATACTGAATGGCTTACAATTGATAGACTACCATCTATCCAGACCCAGTTCCACACTAAAGGATTCTGTCATGTGTATAGACTGCGAAGATCACGATCGTACGATATGCGCCATTTGCGGCAAAAGCGAGCCTTGCGACTGCGTGGCCATTAAACGAGCAGCGAATGCGTGTAGATGCAAATGCACATCTGTAACGCCTCGCTGTAGAAGCACTCGTACATCACGACTCAGACTTTGAGTTCACAGCGATTACGATGCCCGTGGTGATTAATGCAGCGGCAACTACTCCACCTGCGATCCAATACTTCTTCTTGCTCGCAGCCTTTGCTTCTTGTTCGGCCGCTTCTTGTTTTTGAGCCTCTAGAACGGCTTGAGCTGCTTGAAACTTAGGTTGAGTATTTTTGGAAGTCAGAGTCGGAGCTTGTTTTCGCGAAAACCCTCGACGTATCATATTTGAGAGAGAATCTCCGCGGAAGGCGGTCTGCGGAAGTCTCTGCTTAGCTAATAATGCAGCAAATGTCGCGGTGTCCATAGGTTTGTCCTCGCGGACATATTCGTCCATTAGGTAATTGGTACCCGCGCCCACTGCAGCTCCGACCAGATCACCACCCTGCTCGCGGGCGTAATCGGTGACGCTGACAGCTGCATCTTCGGCAATCCCGCGACCTGTCTCCAAGGCCTTCTCTTTACCGTAGTCGAGAGCTTGATCGAGGAGCGAATCGCCATTCCGCCTTAACAGGGTTCGGTTTTCGCGCAAGTATGCTGCGAGGGAATGGACATTCATACGGATTCTCCTTTTTTGTTAACAACGATAACTGCACCGACGACGACGACAGCTGCGACTACTCCGCCAATGATCCAGTATTTAGTTGTTTTGGCGGCTTTAGCTTTACGCGAAACTTCGGTTGCCTGCGCCAAGACTTTCATGCGGGTCAATGGCACGTTCTGACTTTTCGTTATAGCTTTAGCGCGCTCAGGAGTTATGGTAGGATTTCCTCTGTGTATATGACGCATTTCTTATCCTTTGGGGGATGTGTGGAGATAGGTAGTGCAAGTGTACACCACATTCACCTCATAGCGCAAGTATACTTAACGTCCATATTCTTGAATGACATCAACCATGTACCCTAGACTACTACCATCTTCCGAACCCGCACCATCCGCATCTACAAAACCAGCCCATTTGATCATCGCGACGACCCCTGCTAGACGGAAGTCGCCCCGATGTCTGGCGATGTAGCTCTCGCGCTTCTTGATCCAGCGGAGACACTCGTCGGGGACGGGCTCTTTAGCGTTGATCGCCTTCACCGTACGATACCAATACTCAAATGCGTAATTACCAAAGTGATTACCTCCTGAGCACCAAGCTTTGGGGTACGCTGTTGCGAGTTTGATCGCGAGGCCGATCGGGAAGAGCGCGTACTGTGAGTTTTCAAAGTCGATCTCTTCATCCTCACCCTTTCGGGGATAGTTTGTGATCCCGCCTGACCTTAGAGTAGGGAGGGGTCCTTTTTTACCTACATTTTTACACTTAGGTACACCCAGACTGCGGAGTTCATTCTTAACTGACATGCTCTAGCCCTTTCAAGCGAGTAATGTAGACGAGTATACCGCAAGCACAAAGTTTATACTAGTCATCGCGGTGAGTAATGTGGTAGTATTCCATAGATCTAGAGCTACCCTTAAGTATCCGCGGAGAGTAGATATGAGCTTAAAAATTGATTTAGATGCTGCAGATGTAGATCGAATTCTCGCGTTAGTAGAAGATTGCTATTTTGCTGTTCTGAGAGGTGTCGATGATGAGGAGACATGTGCTGCATTATATGTAGACGCGTCACAGGGTACAGACTTCGAACCTGTACGTGAAGTGGAGTTCGTATGTGTGGATGACCTTTTTGCGATGATCTTCGATGGTTTCTTAGCACATGCGGTGCGCGCCAGAGAATTCGCGTTCACCCGAACTTCACAGATTGAGCGTATGATGGAGAGAGATCATCTTGTATCGGCGCAATGGCTTGATAACATCAATGCATACCCATACAATACGGAAGCGTTGAGATTCTCCCCCAAGTCTTTAGAGGATGCAATCGCCTCGGAGCCTTATAAAGACGAGCATATCCTCAAGGGTAAACTCAAAAAGTCCACTTTAGTAAAAGCTAAAACAGATATTGAGGCAAAACTTAAGACGCTAAAAGTCGTGTGTTTAAGTGCGCCCGCGCTAAAAAGGCCGAAAGGTTCGTATAGCGAAGACGTGAATCAACTGATTGTATGGCCATTCAGTCAGATTTTGACAGATGCGGCGGGCGATTGGGACTTAACAGCACCCTCCATAAAGACGTACGCAGCGCTCATCGGCCACACGTTTCTACACGAGTTAGCGCACTTATTGGAGCCCTGCCATGGCGTTGTCTCCGCAGTGCTCAAGGATAGGCTGATTCAGCGTCGCCTCACCTCATGGATGGAGTCGTACCGTATCAAAGAGTTCTTAAAAGACGAGTTTAGTAAGCTATCGGGGTACTTTGGACATTGCCAGCGATTCAGGCTCGCGCTTCTCTATCTTGGTTACAAGCAGAAGTTTGTCCGTAAAACCATGTTTGAACAGATCGAGACTTACCTGACAGAGAACCCTCTGTTCTGGAGAGATCCTGGCGAACAAGCACTGAAGAAAGATGGGACACCCAAAGTCGCGGGTAAGTACCGCAGACCTGTATGGGTTCGCCCGCCTAGCTGGGGGATTAATGAGCCTGATCTCTCAACGAAAGAATCTGAAATCCAAGCTACATACGGCTGGGAGAAAGACTTGCGGGCAGACCTCATCCGAAAACAGGAGGGTAGATCTCCCCTTTACGTACCCAAATCCACTGTCGAGATGGTCGGGAATCTAAAGCAGCGACTCATCGAACTGGATAGTGTAGAGCGTAAGTTGCGGCGTAAGTTGCGGCGTAACTTCATGCGCGGCCCTAAGGAGATGTTACTCGACGCTCAGGTAGGTGGTCGGAGTGTTGAGGGAGTGCTCGTGTCCCCACAGGGGTTTACAAATCTCTATCTTGCAGATTTCGAGGACCCTTTTGAACTCGCTTTAGAGATGGTGAAGTCCCCCCGCGTTATTCCTTTGGACAACGTCCATATAGACTTAGATCTGCCATTCTTGGGGCTTCGACTCAGTAGCTCGTCAATTACACCTGTATACTGTGATGGCGCTGGGGAGATCTGCACGCTGACGTTCGAGGAGTTCTGGTGGGTTCTAAACTTGTAGACCTCTCAGGGAACAACTGCTACACTGTTTAGTGATTTTTTTTCTGAAAAGGTGATGTGATGAAGACTCTCGAAACTGTTGTCGCAGACGAGATCCGACGTATGTACTTCAATAAGTACTTGGAGCGGGTAGAATATGAGCTCAAAGATACACTTCTCGGTGCGATCCAAGAGTGGCTTATCTATAAGCCCGCTCAGGCGGAGATATATGCCGCCCTAAAAGGGGTGGATATTGTAGAGCAACATTTCAGATTGGATAACCACGATCTGCTTCTATCAAGCATCAACGAGGGCCTCGGCGAGTGGGAAGATGTGTATCTCGCATTGAGAGACGAAGGTGGCGAGGACGCAGAGGATCTCCATTTCAATTTTATGGAATACTTTGACGATCCCGACCCTCATATTATACCTGACCTTGAAAACACAACGTATACTGCGTTCCACGAAAATATTGGAGACTTAGCCCCTGCCGATGTTGTAGATGACATAGCGGAGAGCCTCGTATCAAACAATCCCCCCTCACTAGACGACTTCTCAGCGGGAGTGGCCATACAACTGAGCAGCAGTTCTCCTGCGATTGCCGACTTTCTCGCGGATACTCAGGTGTTGCCGCAAGGTCTCTTCACGGATATATCGTCACTTGACGACGACGAAGTCAATGGGCTCATTGCCAAGATGATCGCGTTAGACCCTGATAACTTCGTATTGAATGCCGAAAGCGTTATGTACAGCGATATGGCCGTCGAAGCGTACTATAGGGATCTCTTCCCCGAAGGAAACGTACCTCCACATCTCGTACCCCTGTGTTACATACACCAAAAGACCTTGGGTTCGGGGTATAAAACGATACCTAACTGCCGTATTATGATGGACTATGAGACGTATCAGTATTTGAGGGCGGAGGGTTTTGACTCCACCGTCGATTATGTGATTCCAAGTAACACATCAGAACTCGTGTACAATTTAGAGAATGTAGATACTCTTTTGTTCGTCTCCCCTTCAGTTCAAGATCTTATGCGCGAAGTGGATACGGTCGTATATACACTACCTGACTACATGGGAGCTCAGCATTCCACGTCGATATCAGACGGTGTTTACAGAATAAATGCGCCAGACACAACCGTGATGTACATGGTCATTGCCGAAGACATCCAATTCACCGCATCAGAGTCCTCGCAGTTCAAAGCATTTACTCTAAATGACACCCTCGACACCGCGGCCCCTACAAAGTCTTACGGGTTGTATCCCTATCTCAATCTCTGGCGATCAGACTACCGCGTAAGTCGTACAAGTCCTATGGAGTATACAACAGACGCTTGCGCGGAAATCGACCTACCTAGCGGTGTGGATTTCGATATAACGTCTAAAAGTTCCTACGCGGGGGGAATCAGGGTCATCCTGACCACATATATCGACGAGTACTTATCGGAATCTAATAACTTCATAATCGACGAGGAATTTCTGTCCGCGATAGGTCTAGGCAGCTTATTGTCGAAACCTTACATGCGTGCTTTGGATATTCGAGACCGCACAAGTCACGCGGTGCTCGGGTTACCCGTTCTCAATGCGGCAACAAGAGTCAAGTACTTGCGCGCCTCTGATTCTAAATATGTAAATTCACCCCAGTACAAAGTGTGTACTAAATTGGGGAGTCGGGTATCTATCATACTGTATCCTGGCTTTAAGGTCCTCATAGACAAAGACGTTAGGTGCGTCGATGCGATATCCCAATTTAAGCGTTGGGATATGATCAATTTCTCGGCGTGTACGTCGGTCATGAAAGATGTCCAAGGACTAGATTTAGATGTTCTAAAGTACATAGGGTTTAAAAAAGGTAAAAGTTTCTTCAAGGACTCGAATTTCATAGCCTACGCGTATATTTACATGTTTCTACCCCAAATCATTGGGCGCTTCGGAGAGCACTCCCAGGACGATACGTCGAGCCAGACACTACCCTTAGGTACGATGTTAAATATCTACTTTAGGGGAGATGGTATGGATCCCCCTGAAAATCCCCGCCAGTTTCTGGAGACGGCTCGATATTTCACGCTGAACTCCTACCATCCGCTTATGCCGCCTGGTACAGCATCCAGCCATGGCTTACCGTCTGCGGCGTTGCCCGCTCATGAATTCAAGCATCTCAGCCAGCAAGGGGCGCTGGGGACGTACAATTCTGCGCTCAGGTTCCTATACAGTTTCACAGACACATACACCCGACCTTTAGCCATTCTGTACAACGCGCATCAGTTTGCGGGAGCGAGACCGAACCCAGAGCTTCGGCCATCTAAACCCAACATCACAAGCAACTACCCTTTAAACTATAGCGACGGGTCTTGGGTGGCGGCATATATGGAAGCGCTTAAGGAGAGTCAGGGTGATAGTTTTGCTCAGTCATCACATCTCAACTCTGATGTCAGTACGTCCGCGATCGAGAGAGAGATCTCTCGTTTCACTTCAAAAGCTCAGGTGAAAGAGTTCTTCGAAATCGAAATACTACGCGACGTGCTATACCACACAACCATAGGAGAGATGCGAGACCTCTTCAAGCTGCCAGACGTAAACACAATGTCGCAGGACATAAAATCTACTCTAGAAGTCACGGGCATATCCGCCGATCCTGCTACCTTCTTAAAAAGCAGATACAGCAGCAGGAGAGGATTCGAGGAGCGCTTTGTGTACGACTTCGACGGGGAGTTCGAGATGGGCGCGTTCAGTCAACAACTCACCGCATCCATAACATTCCTAGCACGTTTCGCGTCTTTCGTAATCGGCACATTCATTACGGATAACTTTGAGAATAGCGATTACTTCAAATTATTCCTTACAGGAAACTCGTCGCCCGACGCGCCTGTGAAGCACACCGTCGACTTCAGAGAGTTGCTCCAGTTCCCTATCGTCACGAGAAAACTCGCAAAGATCGTGAAAAACCCCGAGGTCAAGTCGACTACGGGCGATCGAGTAAGATTCACCGTATCAAACCTACGAAAAAATCTAGTACCTCTGGACCTTATACGTTACGCGCTTACACATCACTTTTCAAACATATATACATATCAACCTATGGGAATCGACAAGTCTGAAAAAATACCGAAAGGTCAGCGTATGTCTTTAGGCGCATACTGCACCATATTCACATGCTTAGCCGCGAGTAAAAAAGCATACATCGGCCTACAAAACACAAACCTTTTTGGGCCTGTCCAGTCTGTGTTTGAGGGTGAAGATGTGCGTTTCGAGGCATTTAAAGACGAGAAAGGCGCTGTAGACTTCTCAGAATTCGGGCTCACAGTACGTCAAGCCACAGCGTCCCTGAACCCCTACAGCGAAACTTCGGATCTCGTAGCTGCCGCTGACGAGTCGATATCAAGCCGATTAAGTGCCCTGACAAGTGCATATCAGATCTGCATAGGTCAGGCAGGGATGGGTTACATTAAGAAAGCACAGGAGGGGGAGCTAGAGGTCTTCACATTCTTTGCCGAGGATACGAATGTGAGTACTCTCGGACTCGAACTTCTACCCATGGAATCCGACGGCGTCGTTCGGTACACAATTGCGGACTCTAATGGTGCGAACAATACCCCATGTTATTCACATTCAGTAGAGAGTTCGCAGTATATAATAAACTGGCTCGCGGACTTGTTTCTGGAGCACACAATGCCCGAAGAGGGTATCCGAGCAATATTGGAAGGGCGTCGCTATACGTATTCACCGCAGATAGAGTTCGACCTGAATACACGGAAAATCCGAACACTCTTCGAGCGTTTTCACAAATTCGGAGAGAATTTCGACGCGGATAGCGGTCTGAGGATAGGGGGTGTCTCGGCCTGTCACAAACTTCGGTGTATATTTGAAGACTATACGTGTGAGCAGATCAAAAATGCTATACCGAAGCTCACGAGGATCCACGCTAACAGCATTTTTGATCTACTGTTATTATTGTCAGACGACAGTAAACACGTCTCAAGCTATCCATTTTCGGAGAGACTGCTAGACAATCGCGTGTCCCCGTACCGAAAGCCGCTTTTCAGATCAGTGTAGGCCCCTTCTTACAATCGTAATCGCCTCTTGAATCATGAGTGATAAGGCACGCACTTCGCGGAAGTCCTGAGTCCATGCTGTCGGTACGAGATCGGGTCGTCCAGGAACAATAGGACCTTTAACAAAGCCATAAGGTCCCTGTCGATTTTGCTGAAATGGACTGATCGGTGTCAACATACTCTGATGGATCGACGTAAATGGCATCGGGTTCGTACGCGAATATGTGTACGATATAGCACGGTTTATGCGCTGGGCTGCAGCCTGCTTCAAGCTTTCGGGCTGATTAGGGTCTTTTAAGACAGCTGAAAGGGCAGCTTTTAAATTACTTCGGATCGTATAGAAATCGGGGTTCTGGCCTCGAGTTAGACGAAGACTTCGAGTAAGATATGTGTACGCCTCTGAAAACATGGGGTATCCTCCAAGATAAGTGTGTGGACATCTTACCGTAAATGCGTGTATAAATAAACTTGAGATGTGGGCAGCTTGAATGTTAACATAGCCGCATATACGAAACATCAAAATGAGGAGATACGTATGAGTATGCCCTGCCCGCCTGCACCGAATTACATTAGAGAGCAAGGTATTGCAGATTGCGACTATCTTCAAGCGACGCCGTTTGCCCGCCAAAGAATGCAGGCGCAGTTCGATCAGACGCGACGTCCTTACTTCGATCCCAACAATAACAAAACATACTCTATTGGAGGACTCCCGATGCAACATCCACACATGGGCGCAGCCCCTCGCGTTTTTGGTCTACATGGTCATCACGGACATATGGGCGCAGCCCCTCGCGTTTTTGGTCTACACGGTCATCACGGACATATGGGCGCAGCCCCTCGCGTTTTCGGCTTAGGTCGCTCCGTTTTAGACGTGAGCAAAGCTCAAGACTTTAACCGAGGCTCGGACGCCGTTAAGCCTCGAAGTGTAGGTAGATACGGGAACACGAGTTCGGATCTCTTCATTAAGCACCTCTGGACTGCTCAGGTAATTGCCTTGTGGGTTACGGACGGTAAAGTCTACAGAGATTACAAGGGTATGGAAGGGATCGTTACTCGAAACGGCCATAACCCTCGAGATATCAGTAAGCTCAATATCGACTCGGATGGTGTTGCGCGTACGGACTTACGCTCCCTCTTGAACCCGAGCAATGACTCGAGTGTGACTTTTGTCAAAGGCCCTGATGGTATGTTCGGGCCAGGCGCAGAGTCTCTTATCGAAGAGTTCGCAGGTACGGGTAAGATCTTCGGAGTGAGCCTACCGACACCCCCAAGCGGTAGGCAGCCCTTAGAGGTATATGCGTCGCTTGTAATGCTTGGTCTGAACATCGACACCCCTAAGATTACCGCGGCTCGCACGAAGTACGAAGCGGGTAACCCCCCACCCTCCCGTAGAGAGCCTGTCAAAACACCTTGCGGTATGCTCCAAGACGATGCTCGCGCTGCTCGCCCTGACTGTCCACCTATCAACGGTGGCGGGGGCGGCGGAGGCGGTAAACGTCCACCAAAACCCGTACCTAAGCCACCGAAAAAACCTGCTCAAGCGGCTGAGGAAACTGATTGGCTTCTATGGGGTAGTGTGGCCGCGGGTGTACTTGTTATTGGTGGTGCAGGGTACTGGTACTACCAGAAAAATAAATAACGCTGAGTCAGACGTATAAGGATAAGCAATGTCGTTTCCTAAACCTAACGCAGATCGTATGGTTGTGCGTAAAGTGCCCCACTCGTCTATAGAGCAAACTGTAGATAATATGAAGATCCTCGCGTGGGAGGGTCAGACGTCACCGCTTGTCCGTAAGTTCGCGATTGAGACACTTCGGCGTGTAAAGCCGAAAGACACAATTTCTGAAATAGGGGCGCTGTTCCATGCGTGCTGTAGAGAGATCCACTACTTAGCCGACCCGCTAGGTGCCGAGTTTCTTCAGCACCCCGAAATCACGATCAACACCGCAGCTGGCGACTGTGATGACATGTCGATCTTACTCGCAAGTACACTCCTCATGTCGGAGATGCTCAGCGTGGGCGTGCCCTGTCGTTATAAACTTGTGGGTTTT
>Ga0181590_10004906_pt1 | contig 11105 bp, 10 predicted proteins | sample 071ome_34_FD_132446 | JGI IMG/M metagenome (GOLD analysis project Ga0181590, IMG submission 132446) | Coastal salt marsh microbial communities from the Groves Creek Marsh, Skidaway Island, Georgia - 071411BT metaG (megahit assembly) | ecosystem: Environmental > Aquatic > Marine > Intertidal... | reverse complement strand
CCCTAGTTTCAGCAGCAAAACCAACAAGTATCTTTGGACGGTATTTTGAAAATCCTATATGTTTTAATATATCTTTATTTTTAATTAACTTTATAATTAATTCATCCTGATCGGATTTTTTAATTTTTTCACTTTCCGGATCCTTTACTCTGTAATCAGATATTGCTGCAGCACAAAATGCAATATCATAATTTTTATTTTTTAACTCCCTATTTATTATATCATAAATATCATTAGCCGACTCTCCTTCTATTATATGAAGGTTATTTGGTATATGGCAATTTGTATTGGCTTTTATTAAAGTAACATTTGCACCATATTCGCTCAATTTTTTAGCAATTGCAACAGCCTGCTTACCCGAAGAAAAATTGCTTATAAATCTTACCGGATCTATTTTTTCTATTGTACCACCGGCAGTAATTAATATATTTTTATCTTTTAATGATTTTTGATATGTTAAATTCTTTAATATAATCTGTAAAACATCCTCTGGCTCAGCCAATCTTCCATAACCAGTTTCGCCACATGCTAAAACACCCTTATTTGGATATATAGTTTCATATGACAATGATTCTAATTTTTTTATATTATTTTTGGTTAGTTCATTATCCCACATATAACTATTCATTGCTGGAGCAATAAAGATTTTTTTGTTAGCAGCAAGAATTGAAGCAGATGCTAGATCATCAGCTTTGCCTGAAGCAATTTTAGCAATAAAATTTGCAGTTGCTGGATATATAATAACTAAATTGTTTTTTCGAGATAAAGCAATATGACCAAATTTTTTTTCAAGCTCTTTATTAAAAATATCACTATAAATATTTTTAATATCTAAATTTTTAAAATCCTGTTTTTTTACAAATTTTAATGCTGATTGCGTTAATATTACATCAACTGATATCTGTTTTTTTATTAATAATTTACAAAGATCAATAGATTTTGTAGCTGCAACTGATCCTGTAATAATTAATAAAATTGATGGCATTTAATCCTTATGCAGAAATCTTATGCAATGCTTTTGAGCATTTAAAAGATGGAATAGATTTGCTTGGAACTAGCTCTAATTGCTGTTTATGAGGATTAAATATTTTGCGTTCATCTAATTTTTTTAATTTAAATACCCCAAAATTTCTTAATTCAATTCTATTTTCACCTTTTAGCTTTAATGCTATTATTTGAAAAAACTTATCTACAATAGATTCAATGTAAGCTGAATCTAGTGATGGGTATTTTTTTAGTAAATATTCTAATATTTTTTTCTTTTCCATGTCTAATACCTATAAAATTGAATAAAGTTTAAAACCCTCATTGAGGAAATTAATATTACTAATACCTTGAAAGAGTTTTTTTAGATTTTCATTGGGCTTTTGTAATTTTATATTAATAATTCTTTCATTGTTAATATTCTTACTTTTTAACCAATCTAATGCGTTTTTTTCATCACCTATTGCATCAATTAAATTTAATTCTTTAGCTTTCTTACCGATAAATACTTTCCCTAGGCTTATTTCCTTAAGTGATTCAGCAGTTAAATTTGCTCTTTCAGATTTTACGATATCTAAAAAAATTTCTTTTGATTGAGCAACAATTTTACTAAGATAATTATAATCAGATTGATTAAATTTTTCAGCTGGATGTGGTGTTGCCTTAAATGAACTTGATTTGATTATAATGGGTGTTACACCAATTTTTTCTGCAAGATTTGTGGCTTCAAATGCTTGTAATAAAACCCCTACAGAACCTGTAAGGCTTCCATTACTTGCAATTATATAATCAGATCCAATTGCTGCTAAATATGCCGCACTTGTAGCTTGATCTCCTATTATTGCAATTACTGGTTTTTTTTTGGATATTTTTTTAATTGAATTATATAATCTTTCTCCTCCAACAAATGTTCCGCCAGGACTATTTATTTTTATAATTACAGCCTCAACATTATCTGAGTTTTTAAGCATGTTTAATTTATTAATGCGGTAATCATCATCATTAATCATGCCCGTTATTTTAACTTTTGCAATATATGGCTTTTTTTTGGATATAAAGTTATTTTTGCTTATATTTGTAATGATTATCAGAGCTAAAAAAACTACTGCAGCTATACGCCATTTAGATAGGTTTTTTAGAAGGTTTTTACGTTCAATAAGAAAACTTATATCTTGCTTCACTGGAATATTTTTTTTTGATTAATATTCTTTTTAAGCATCAGGAATTGTTTCGTCAAGAGCAATTCCTAGAATATATTTATTATTTATCTTTTTTAGCTTCAGAAACAGTTTCATCTAAAGCATTACCAAGAATATCTCCAAGACTTGCACCGCTTGTTACAGAACCATATTCTTTAATAACATCTTTTTCTTCCTGAATTTCAAGAGCTCTAATTGATAAACTTACTTTTCTAGTATCTTTATCAAATTTAGTTACTTTAGCATCAATTTTTTCACCCACAGCAAATCTATCTGTTCTTTGGTCATTTTTATCTTTTGCTAAATCATTTCTCTTAATAAAGACATCAACTCCGTCTACTATTTTTACTAATATACCGTCATTTCTAATTTCAGAAATTTCACATGTAACTTTTTTATCTTTATCAAAACCTTCAATTTTTGCAAAAGGATCTTCCTGTAACTGTTTAATACCTAGGCTTAACCTTTCTTTCTCAATGTCAATTTGAAGGATTTTTGCTTCAATTTCTTGACCTTCTTTGTATTTTTCAGACTCTTTTTTAACGTCACCAGACCAAATTAAATCAGAAAAATGAACCAATCCATCCATGTTATTATTCATTGAAACGTAAAAACCATAATCAGTAAAGCTTACGATTTTGCCTTTTACTATATCTCCTACTTTATTAGATGATGCAAATTCATCCCAAGGGTTTGGATTACATCTTTTCATACTAAGTGAGATACGATGTTTATCTCTATCAATTTCTAAGATAACTACTTCAACTTCTTGACCTTGAGTAATTTCTTTCACAGGGTTCTGATTACCTTTAGCCCAACTCATTTCAGAAAAATGTACTAATCCTTCTATGCCTTTTTGTAACTCAACAAAAATACCATAATCTGTAATATTGGTAATTTTACCTTTTAACTTCTTACCTTCATCAAGGCTTTTTGAAATATCTGCCCATGGATCATTTTCAAGCTGTTTTAAACCAAGTGAAACTTGTTTTTTCTCAGCATCATATTTTATAACTTTTACTTTTATTTTTTGACCAAGCGATAATACTTCAGATGGATGAGTAATTCTTGACCAAGAAATATCCGCAATATGGATCAAACCATCAATAGTTCCTAAATCTATGAATGCACCATAATTGGTAATATTCTTAACTATTCCATCAAGTTCCTGACCTTCAGAAATACCAGATAATATTTTATCTACTTCATGTTTATGACTTTCTTCTAATATTGCTCTTCTAGATACAACTACATTACCTCGTAATTCATCCATTTTTAAAATTTTGAATCTCTCGCTATGCCCAACTAAAATTGACATATCTTTAATTGGCCTTACATCAATTTGGCTACCTGGTAAAAATGCAGTTAAATGACCTACTTGAACTGTAAAACCTCCTTTAACTCTTCCATTGATATCTCCTTCGATTTCTTCTCCTGCTTCAAATTTCTTTTTTATTTCATCCCAGCTTTGTTCTTGTAGAACTCTTTTACGACTAAGCTTTAACCTACCATCATAGCCTTCATATGACTCTAGGAATACTGATATTTTATCACCAACATTTAATGATTTTGCTTCATCATCTGAATCTAATTCTTTAATATCTATAAAACCTTCAGATTTCAACCCAACATCTATAATTAAATGTGTTGAGGTTTTTTCTTGTATTAAGCCTTCAACTATTTGATTTTCACTTACTTGCTTTTTAAATGATTCTCTTAATAAATTATCGAAATCATTATCTGGGTTTTTTTTGATGTCAGTAGATGCATTAACCATATTATGTCCTAGTTAATTATGTTAAAAATTTGTTAATAAATAAACCGCTACCATAGGGTTTTTTTACGAATAGTCAATTATATCAGTTATTTTTTTTATAATAACTTCGATATTATCGCTACTATTATCAATAATATGAGCCCCTTTTGGAACAATAAGAGGTGAATTTTCTCGTTCCATATCTCTTTTATCCCTTTCTGCTAGGCTTTTTTCTAAATCCGAAATTGTTATGTTATTTTTTTTGTAATATGCAGTATTTTGCATGTAACGTCTTTTAGCTCTTACTTCTAAATTTGCTTCAACATAAAATTTAAAATTAGCCTCGGGACAAATTACACTACCTACATCTCTGCCATCTAGAACTATTTTTTGAGATGATTTTATTAAATCTCTTTGATATTTATATAAAGACTTTCTTACAGTTAAATTTGCTGCAATAATTGAAGAAAAATGTGAAATATCATCATCTTGAAGTGACTCATCTGCTAATAATTCTTCGCTTATTTCATTGCATAATTTTTCTAATTCATCTTCGTAACCACCCTCTAATTTACTTTCCTTAATTAATTTTGCTAACGCTCTATATAGCTTACCCGTATCTAGATAAACAGCGTTATATTTCTTAGAAATTATCCTAGATATTGCTCCCTTGCCTGATGCTGAAGTACCATCAATTGTTATAATTAGTTTTTTATCTGACAAAATTTATACCTAATTGATTTAATTTATCAAAGAACTCGGGAAAGCTTGTATTAATCATAGAAGCATCGTCAATCGCTAATTCTTCTTCAGCAATCAACCCTAAAACTAAAAAAGACATAGCTATTCTATGGTCATCATATGTTTTTATGGTATTTTTTGCTTTGATTTTTTTAGTTTGCTCAACAGCAAGCCAATCTTCACCTGATTCTGTTTTTACGCCACAAATTTCTAGGTTTTTAATAATTGCTGCCAATCTATCACTTTCCTTAACTCTTAGCTCTTTTAAACCATACATTGTTGTTTTTCCTTCTGCTTGTGTGGCAATTACACTTAATATAGGATATTCGTCAATCATGGAGGCCGCTTTTTCAGCAGCAATTTCAATTCCCTTTAATTTGCTATATTTAGCTCTTATATCCGCTATTTCTTCACCTGATTCGCAACGAATATTTAAATATTCAATTTTAGCACCCATCTCTTTTAGAGTTTCAAAGAACCCTATTCTATGAGGATTAATAATTACATTATTGATAGTTATATCTGATTCAGGAACTAATAAAGCTGCCGCAATTAAAAATGCTGCAGATGAGGGATCCGAACTAACTTTTATGTTTTTTGCCTTAACATTATCCTGATTACCCTTAATTTTTATAATTTTTTGCTCCTCAACTATTTTGCAATCAATTGCAAAACCCAAATATTGCATCATTAACTCAGTATGATCTCTTGTTAATTTTGTTTCAATAATTTCCGAAGTTCCATTTGCATGCAATGCCGCTAATATTAGCGCTGTTTTAATTTGTGCAGAGGGAATGTTAATTTTGTAGTTAATTGCAACTGCATCAGCGTTACCATTAACATGAGCCGGTAAAAAATTTCCATCTCTTAAATTAAACTTTACCAAAAATTTAGATAATGGATCTGTAACTCTTGCCATAGGCCTAGCAGAAAGGCTATTATCACCAGTGAAGGTTACTTGAAGATCTTGAGTAGATACCAAACCCATTAATAATCTAACCCCTGTGCCTGAATTTTGCAGATTTAACTCTTGTTTAGGAGAAACAAAACTATGAAAACCCGAGCCAAATATCTCATAATAATCTTCTTTTTTAATGATTGGCACACCCATTTTTTGCAAAGAATTTAAAGTGGCTAAAACATCATCAGATTCCAAAAGACCATAAATTTTTGAAACCCCTTGCATGAGTGATGCAAAAATCAAGGCTCGATGTGAGCAGGATTTATCTCCTGATACAGAAATTGAACCTTTGATGCTATTTTTTTGGGGAAAAATCTTCATCTTGATTATATTTTAATTAATTTTACTGTATTTTTACTTTAAAAAGTAATATAAGTTGTTTACTTTTAAAAAAACTACCCTTTATTAAAGAAAAAATCTTGAAGTGATTATAAAGGCTTTATTAATAATATCATCATTTTTATTAGCATCCTGTCAAAATTGGAGTGTGCCAGACGATTTATATTCTTATCCATCGCCTTCAAATAACTATTACTACCCTCCTCCATCGGGATATTACCCACAACAGCCAGCCCCTAATACAAATCAATATCCTTCCAGAAATATGCAATATTATGATTATGATAACTCCTATAGGGCACCAGATAATTATTATCAGCAACCTGCAAGAAGAGTGCCTAGGGTTAGAAATATGGCACCAAGTAATAATTACAGATATAATCGAAGCAGAACTCGACAAGATAGATACAGAAATAACCAACCAAATTATTACAATAGACCAAGCGATAATGACTCCTTATATTATTATAACTATACCCCAAGGAGTAATTCTGTAATAGATAAATATGATGTTGGAAGGTAAAAAAAAAGCTTGGATTTTAAATGACCATCGCATTGGTAATATTAATCAGCTAAGATCTATAGCATTTTATTTAGATGATCATCTAGAATTCTTGGAAAAAGAGATAATCTTTGATTGCAAAATTACATTGCCAAATTTTTTACATTTTTTTATAAAAAATCCTGGCAATATTAAAAAATTTCAAAATTGTGATAAACCAGATTTTATTTTTTCAGCTGGCAGAAGATCAGCACTAGCCGCAATAAAACTAAAAAAAATATATCCCCATAGTAAAATCATTCAAATAATGCGCCCTAATATTAACGCTAAATATTTTGATTTTATATCAACTCCTATTCATGATAATTACAATTATGCTGATTATGAATCATTAATAGCTCCTAATTTAATAAATGAATCTAGATTAATTAAGGAAACAGAAAAATTTCCAGCAATTGCCAAAAGTAAATTTCTTGTTCTGATTGGTGGTAGCAGTAAAGCCAAAAAAATTGATGATTATATGGCCTCTGATTTTTATGAATTTATTGATAAAATTTCTAAAATTTATCAATGTGAATTTTCATTTGTTACAAGCAGAAGAACCGATAAAAATATTCAAGAAATAATTAAAAATAATTTTCAGTTCAGCAAAAAATATTTCTTTGAAAAAATTAAAGATAATAATCCATATCTAGCCTTAATAAATAAAGCTGAAAATATTATAGTAACAGGAGATTCTGTATCAATGATATCTGACTGCTTGGCAACTGGTAAGCCTTGTATAGTTTATGAAAAATTTGCAAGCGCTAAACATTTAAAAATGATAAAAAATTTAAAAAATAATAACCTTATAAAGCTCTCTGCAAATATTGGTGACTCAGATTTTACTAGCTATAAATATAAAAAGATAAATGAAGCTAAAAAAATAGCAGAAGAGATAATAACTAAATTTTCCTTACAATAAAATATTTCTTTTTACCAAGCGATATTTTAAGATCATTTGCACTGCTAAAAGATGTGCTATTAATTTTATGAAAAGGATCTGTGATTTTCTCTTCATTTATTTTGCAACCACCACCTTTTATAACTCTTTTAGCTTCTCCACCTGATTGAACTATTTTTAGATTAAGAGCAATTTGACTTAGAGAAATTTCTTCACCCTTCTTTAATTCATAAATCGGCAAATCAGCACCAACCTCTTTGCTTACAAAAACTTTTTTTGCTGTTTCAATTGCTTTTTTAGCAGCATCTTCACCATGGCATATTTTTGTTGCTTCATATGCTAATATTTCTTTTGCTTCATTAATATCTTTTCCTTCAAGCTTTGCAAGTGAGCTAATTTTATCTTCTGAAATTTCTGTAAATAAATTTAAAAAAGAGATTACTTTATTATCAGCTATATTTCTAAAAAATTGAAAATAATCATATGCAGAAAAGAGATTCTCATCAAGCCATATTGCTCCTGATTCTGTTTTACCCATTTTTTTTCCATTATCATCTGTAAGTAATGGAGTTGTCAAACCTATAAGCTCTTCTTGTTTAGGATTAGTTTTTCTATATAACTCAATACCATTAATAATATTCCCCCATTGATCACTACCACCAATTTGCAGGGATACATTATAATTATTTTTTAAATATACAAAATCAAACGCCTGAAGCAACATGTAATTAAACTCAATAAAGCTTAAATTTTGTTCTCTATCTAATCTTTGTTTTACTGATTCATATCTTAACATTTGATTAACAGAAAATTTACTCCCTACTTCTCTTAAAAAATCTATATAATTATAATCTTTTAACCAATTATCATTATCAACTATTATAGGTTTATTATCTGCTTCAAAATTTAAGAATTTTCTAAAGATATTAATAATTGAATTTTTATTATTATTAATTAGCTCTGGAGTAAGCATTTTTCTTGTTTGATCCTTACCTGATGGATCTCCTATTTTGGTGGTTGCAGAGCCTAGCAAAATTATAGGTTGGTGACCATTATTTTGCAAATATCTTACAAGCATTAATGGCAATAAACTACCTATATGTAATGACGGAGCAGTAAGATCAAAACCTATGTAAAAATTAATTTTTTCTTTTGCAAAGATTTTATCTAATCTATTAGGGTCTGTAATTTGGTGTAAAAACCCTCTTTTATTTAAATAAGAGAGAATATTAGATTTTAAGTTCATTTATTAATTCCTGTTATATTTACAATTCCAACTAGATACCACTCATCCTTATATTCCTCATAAGCTAAGCGGAGTACTGACCAGTCTTTTTCTAAATTATTAGGGTTAGTATCATTAAGCTGGAACTCTACTAATATAGCTTTTGGGTAATATTCTCTAATATTATCTATAACATTTTCACTTTTATAGGGATTATTAAAACTTATTTTATCATAATTTGCATAATCATGAGGATATATATAATTTTGATAATATTCCTTAAATGATTGACTTACCACCCTTCTTTCTCTGTCCATATTTTCTATTTTAATATTTTCATCTTCATATAAGGAGAATATTTCATTTTGTTTTATGATGATATCCTTTGCAATTATATAGCTATAAGGGCTTAATCTGAGACCTTTTTTTGGGTGAATCAGTTGATTTAACGCGCTGAAATTCTTAAATTTTAGAGCCCTGATAGTAATCTCTGCTCTGTCTTTAATGATGCTTCTTGCATCATTTTCATTAATATAATGGATCTTACTACTGCTATCAAAATTTACTTTTTGCTTTTCTTTACTATATCTTTGTAAAAAAAATAATGAGATAACAATAATTATTATTAAAAAAAATATTATATTATTTCTTAATTCAATATTAGAATCTTCTGACATTATTTACCTTTACCAAATAATAAAACATAATCTATAGAATCCTTAATTGCTAAATAAGAAGCAGCTATAATATCTGTGCCTACTCCTATTGATATCCATCTATTACCAATATTATCTGAAGTTTCTATAACAACTCTTATTAAGGCGCTAGTTGCTGATTCTGAGTCCAATATTCTTACTTTATAATCTGTTAATTTACAATTAGTTAATTGAGGATAGGATTTATTTAATATTTTTCTAATAGCATTATCTAATGCTGCCACAGGTCCGTTACCTTCTGCTACCTCTACAAATTTATTATTATTTATTGTTAGCTTTATTACCGCATCCGATGTTGTAACCCATTCTCCTTTAGCATTAATCCTTCTTTCATTTACTACTTTATAACTCTCTAAATTATAAAATTCTTTTGGTTTATGAGCCAATCTATAAGCAAGAAGGGCAAAACTTGCTCCTGCTAAATCATATGAAAACCCCTCATATTCTTTAGATTTCACTAATTTGGTTAAATTATTAATTTCTGCCTCTGGAAATTTAAAATCTAAATCATTAAGACGCGCAGTAATTGCTGCTTTTCCAGACTGATTGGATACTAAAATATTTCTACTATTACCAACTAATTTTGGATCAATATGCTCATATGACTTGGCAGATTTTAACATTGCCGATGCATGCAAACCTCCTTTATGGGAGAAAGCTGCAGCACCTACATAAGGAGCATATGCATCATACGGATAATTTAAAATATCACATAGGTAATTTGAAATAGTTTTTAAATTTTTTAAATTTTTATCAGAAATAGCAACATCAAAATTCGTTTTTAGTTTTAATGTAGGTATTATTGTTGTTAAATTTGCATTACCGCAACGTTCCCCTAAACCATTTAAGGTTCCTTGAACCTGTCTTATTCCAGCATCAATTGCGGCAAGAGAATTTGCCACAGCATTACCTGTATCATTATGACAATGAATACCAAAATTAGCTTTAGGAAATAATTCAGTGATTTTACTACATATTTTATATATCTCACTTGGTAATGAGCCTCCATTTGTATCACATAAAATTATCCACTCTGCTCCTGAAAGATAGGCTGCTTCAATTACCTCTATTGAGTATTTACTATTTTCTTTATAGCCATCAAAAAAATGCTCTGCATCAAAAAAAACTTTTTTCTTGCTTGCCTGAATAGCTTTTATACTCTCTTCAATTAATTTTATATTTTGCTTTAATGAAATATTAAGAGTTTCTTTTACCTGAAAATCCCAACTTTTACCAACTAAAGTAACTATCCCTATTTTTGCATCTAGTAAGTTTTTAAAGCCAATATCAGTTTGAGGAGATAAACTCGCTCGATATGTCATACCAAAAGCACATAATTCAGCATTTTTTAATTTTGGTTTATTTATGAAAAACTCACTATCAATAGGATTAGCACCAGGCCAACCAGCTTCGATAAAATCAACTCCTAAATCATCTAATTTATTTGCTAAATCTAATTTATTTTTTAAAGTAAAATCTACAAATGAAGTCTGCCCACCATCTCTTAAGGTAGTATCATAAATATATATCTTGTTTTTTTTTAGCTTCATATTAAATCTATTTTAATTTTGCCAGATTTATCATAACTTAATTTATAACCCTTATTTGATAATTTATCCCTTATTTTATCTGCAAGATCATAATCTTTTTTATTTCTAGCCTCTGTTATTTCTTCAACTAATTTTAATATATCATCTGATATTGTTTCTTTAAAATCAAAATTATTTAAAGCTAAAAAT
>Ga0181590_10004904_pt1 | contig 11108 bp, 7 predicted proteins | sample 071ome_34_FD_132446 | JGI IMG/M metagenome (GOLD analysis project Ga0181590, IMG submission 132446) | Coastal salt marsh microbial communities from the Groves Creek Marsh, Skidaway Island, Georgia - 071411BT metaG (megahit assembly) | ecosystem: Environmental > Aquatic > Marine > Intertidal zone... | reverse complement strand
CCCAGACAATTCTTGCAGCAGCATCCGAGGAACTCCGTTCCAGACGGGACGATCAGGTGCGTCCGCAGCCTGGTGCCGGCGGTCAGTCGTTCTCGTTCAACGGACAGCCCGCGGGCCAGCCGCAGGGCGCCGGTCAGGTACCGCCTCAGCAGCCCGCACCGCCGCCGCCGCCGAACGCACCCCAGGGCGCGCCTCAGCAGGCTGCGCCGCCACCGCCGCCACAGGGCGCTCATCCGCAGTACCAGCAGAACCCGTATCAGCAGAACAACGAGCCGCAACAGGGGCAGCAGGGCGGTCCGCCGGCCCTGACACCCGAGGCCGTTCTGGCAAGCATCCAGAAGCTGGCCCAGCGCATCGAGGAATCCGAGCAACGGACCTCCGAGGTTCTCAAGCCGATCGCCGACCGGGTCGGCGACCTCAGCAGCCAGATCGACGAGATCAAGAACAAGTCCAGCGGAACGACCGCGCCCGTCGAGCGGGCCATGATGCGACTGTCCGAACGCCTCGACCGGATCGAGGAAGGTGGCGGTCGGCGCACGAGCAAACCCTCGTCATCGTCCACTTCTTCCTCATCTTCGGGCAGCGGCATGCTCGGACGGCTGTTCGGCAAGGATTGATCATCCGCCGAACGCATAAACCCCGGAACGGAACGGCCGAACGAAACGATGGCGCGCGGCAAGCTCTGGAGCGTAAAGGGCATCAGCCCCGAGGCAAGGGAAGCGGCCCGCAGGGCTGCCCAGGAATCGGGAGAACCGATCGGTGCCTGGATTGATCAGGCAATACGCATGAGCGACGAAGACCTTTCGGGCAACGCCCCAAATTCTCAACCGGCAGACGACGACGCCACGGCACTCGAGATCGTCAGGGTTCTCGAATCCCTCGAGGCGCGTGTGGCCAGCCATGCCGAACACATCGCCCGGCAACTGGAGCCGGTGCGTGAATCCATCGCGGCGCTGGAACAGCGCCTCGCACGCATCGAGTCAGGTGACGTCCCGGCCGGACCGCCGGAGCACGACACGCCGACCGCCCCCGTCATCCCCCCGGAGACCGGGGAGGACGATGCGCCACTCGACTTCTCGCCGCACCCGGCGGTCTCCTTGCCCGCCGATCCCGCTCCCACGGATGTACCGGCTCCCGACACGGAGTACGACGGCGAGAGCATGTCCGGCGAACACCCGTCGAAAGCCGCCGCGCTGGAAGCCGGAATACCGGATGCCGGTACCCCGGATGGTAACCATTCGAGCGAACACCTCCCGGAAGAGATGGCCCCCGAAGATCCGATCCCGGAAGACCTCGCTCCCGACGAAGGTCCGGCCGAGGACCAGCCGACCGGAGAAGAGATATACGTTGAGGGCCCCGCCCACCCGGCGCCTGAATCGGATGTCGAGGCAACAACCGCCCCGCAGCCGCGCGCGGTCAGCGAGGACAACCCCCATGCCGCCGATACCACGCTGAACCCCGAATACGCCGGCCTTTTCGATGACGGCGCCCACCATGGTCGCCCGACCCAGATGGAGCGGCCCGGATACGACCCGCGCTTTCCGCCACCCCCGGTACGGCGGTCGAGCCGGGCACCGCTCCTGTTTATCGCCATCGTCCTGCTGATTGCGTGCGCAGGTATCGGCGCGTTTGCCTGGTTCCAGTTCACGGGATCGGGCGTTCGATCCTCCTTCTCCCTCGACGACATCTCCTTCGACAACCTCGTGGCGAAGCTGGAGGACGTCTTCACGCCGGACAGCTTTACCCCTGAATCAACAGAAGTTCCCGTTGCGCGCAGGGAGGCGCCCACTCCGCCGACCACCGCACCCGAGCCGCAGCCCGACAACGCTGCCACTACCGAAACACCGCCGGTCAGTAAGGCCGCGCCCGTCCTGGCGGATTCTCCGCCCCCGGCCGAGCCCGCTGACCCGGAAGTCACCCGTCTCATCACGCAGGCCGCCGCCGGCGACGCCAAGGCCCAGAACGAACTCGGCACGCGCTATCTCGTCGGGCGTGGCGTGACCCAGGACTATGCGGAAGCCGCCCGCTGGCTCCAGGGCGCTGCCGCCAAGGGTGTGACATCCGCGCAGTACAATCTCGGCGTGCTTTACGATTCCGGCCGCGGGGTCGAGGCCGATCCGACCCAGGCCCTGTTCTGGTTCCACAACGCCGCCGAAAAAGGGCACGGTCGCGCACAGATGGCGATGGCAGCGGCCTATGCCGCCGGCCGCGGGATCGAACGCAATCCTGACGAAGCGCTCAAATGGCTGCGCGCCGCGTCGGAATCCAACATTCCCGACGCACAATTGTCGTTGGCGAACATTCTCGCTTCCTCGCCCGAAAAACGGGAATCCCTGATCGATGCGCTGTTCTGGTATCGCGTCGCGGATGCCAATGGCGTCGCCGACGCAGCGGTCCGGGGCGACCAGGTGGCCTCGCAATTGACAGCAGAAGAACGCGCCGGCGTGAACCGCCGCGTGTCCCACTTCGTGGCACAGAAGCTCTCACAACCGCGCGCACCGGCAGCGCCCCTAAAAGACAGCGCGGCCACGCCGCCCGCTCCCGCACCCGCCGCCACAGCACCCGCAGCGGCAACGCCCCCGCCTGTTCCCGCCACGCCGAGTACACGCCGCGATACAGCCGAGGTCGCTCGTATCAAGGAAATCCAGACGCTTCTCGGACGGCTCGGATTCGACCCGGGCCCCGCCGACGGCTCGATAGGCGAGAAGACCCGCAACGCCATCCGTTCGTATCAGAAAGAGCTGAACCTGCCGGTCGATGGGGAACCCAGCGACGACCTGCTCCAGCACCTGCGCAAGATCATCGGGGCCGGCTGAGCCGAACCGCCGTTCAGTCCGTGACAGTTCGTGTCGGGCAGACCCACCAGCCGGGACGGGCCTGCGTCACTATTCGCGCCGCCGAGGCACAGGCATCCGCATCGTCGAACACACCGAAGCAGGTTGGCCCGCTGCCGCTCATCCGTGCCAGCCGACAACCGGAGACGCTCTCCAGCACCTCGAGCACATCGGCGATCTCGGGACAAAGCGACGCGGCCGGTGTACCCAGATCGTTCCGGGTGTGATCGCGCAGTGCGTCCGGCGCAAACGTCGCCGGCGGACCGGCGAACAATCCCCCGCCGCCGCCATAGGCGCGGAAAACCGAAGCCGTGGACAGGGGCACGGCGGGATTGACGAGAAGCAGGTGCAACGCCAGGGCACCCTCCAGCGGCGCAACCTCCTCACCCAGCCCGCGCACATGCGCGGCGCGAGACAGCAGGCATACCGGGACGTCCGCGCCAAGTTCGCGCGCCACGGCGGCGACACGCGGATCGTTAGTGGGAACGGCCCACATCCGGCAGAGCAATCGCAGCACCGCCGCCGCATCGGCTGACCCGCCGCCCACACCTGCTGCAACGGGAATGTTCTTGCGAAGCGAGATGCGGACATTCGCGGCACGGCCGAGTTCGGCGCCCAGACGGGTCGCCGCGCGCATGCACAGGTCTTCCGCCGTATTGTCCGGCAGGCCCGCCGCGAAAGGCCCTTCGCGCACAAGCTCCGGCGCGGCGGCGGGAGAGAGCGCCACCTCGTCGCCGAAGTCCGTGAACACGATCACGCTTTCCAGTTCGTGATAACCGTCGGCGCGGCGTGCACCCACATGCAGGTAGAGATTGATCTTCGCAGGAGCGGGCTCAATGTCCCGGTCACGTTCCATCGCATCCGTCATCGCGGCGCGTCAGATGTCCCGCTTCTTGCCCGGCGGCAGAGGCTCGGGGACCACTTCGCCGGATATCTTCTTGCGGATTTCTGCCTCGACATCCGGTTCAGGCTTCAGGGTCAGCGCCCTGTCCCACTGGAAGCGGGCCTCGTTTTTCCGGCCGACCGACCAGTACACATCGCCCAGATGATCGTTGATCACCGGGTCACCCGGCTCCAGCGCCACGGCACGCTCCATGATCGGCACGGCTTCTTCATACGACCCAAGGCGGTACAGGACCCAGCCCAGGGAATCGGTGATGTAACCGTCGTCCGGCCGCTTGGCGACGGCGGTCTCGATCATCGCCTTCGCCTGTTCGAGATTGATCCCCTGCTCCACCCAACTGTAGCCGAGGTAGTTCAGGACCAGCGGCTGTTCGGGTTCGATTTCAAGCGCACCGAGGAAGTCCTTTTCCGCGCGATCCCATTTCTTGGCCCGTTCCAGCGCGATGCCGCGCGTGTAGAGCAGGCTCCAGTCCACCCGCCCGTCCGTACGCTCATAGGCAAGGTCATAGACCTCGACGGCCTCCTCGAACTGGCGGTCGATCCGCAACAGATCAGCCAGCGTGCGCGCCGCATCGGCGCGGTCTTTCCGCTCGTCGATCATCTTGCGCAGGATCGCTGTCGCCGACTCGGTGTCCTTGTCAGCGTGCAGGGCGTCGGCGATGCTTAGCCGGGCATACCAGTGATAGGGCGTGTCGTCCGCGATCTTGCGATAGACCTCGACGGCCAGATCGTTGCGTTCGCGGCCTTCAAGAAGCTGGCCGAGAGAAAACAGCGCCGTCGGATTGTCCGGATCGAGACCAAGGGACATGCGCACGAACAGGAGCGCCTCGGTCAGCAGACGCTCACGGTTCAGAAGGCCCGAGACATTGCGCAGAACCTCGGCGACCCCGTCGGCATTGTTGGCGATGACGCGTTCCGCCCGCGCCTCGCCCGACACGACCTTCTGGGTCGGCTCGATCAGCAGTGTCTTCGGGTTCTGCGTCCGGAAGGTATCGACGAGGGTCTGCGCTTCCCCGTCCCGGCCCTGACGCACGAGGAAACGGCCATAGGATTCGACGAGTTGCAGCGAAGGCTGCCCCTGGGCCGATTCCAGCGTGCGTCCGAAGGCCGCGCTCGCCTGTTCCATGTCACCGGCCAGGTCCGCGATCAACCCTTGATGGAACCCGGCAATCGGGGCGAGCCCCTGGTTCGTGGCGAGCGCATCCAGCCCGGCGATCGCTTCGCCGGTCTTGCCGGCACCCGCGAGCGCCCAGGCCCGGAGCAGCGGCTTGGTGATGGAATTGACACCGATATCGGGCACATCCGTCAGCAGGGCCAGCGCGCCCTCGAAGCGCCCGTCACGAACCGCATCGACATAGAGCGTATAGGCCGGAAGCGGATCGCCCGGGTTGTCCTTGAGGACGTCGCGCGCGATCTCGCTCGCGGTGTCCAGACGCCCCGCGCTGACCATCAGCAGATGGGCCCGGCGCTTGATTTTGCCGTAGTCGGGCATGTGCGTGATGATGTCGGCGGTGATATCCGCAGCAGCGACGAAATTACCCGCAGCCTCGGCATGGAGCGCCGCAAGGAAACGCCCATAAACCGTGGAACCGAGATCGAATCCCGCACCCTCAACATCCGTCTGGTTGCCAGGCGCGCCCTCAGCTCCGGTCGTCACGGCCCCGACCGGATATGCAGCCAACGATAGCGCAAGCACCGCGGCAAATGCCGATGAGAATTTGGTCAGTCTGGACATGAAGCGGCGCGCCAGCCTCTCGGTTACGGAAAAATCCAATCTAGCGGCGGCGCTTCGCCCCGGCCATCACACGTTGTCGTGACGCGGCCCGCCGATATCGTCTCCCTTACATATTGGGATAATTCGGGCCTCCGCCACCCTCCGGCGCCACCCAGACGATATTCTGGGTCGGATCCTTGATGTCGCACGTCTTGCAGTGCACGCAGTTCTGGGCGTTGATCTGCAGGCGCGGGTTGGAGCCGTCGTCGTCGCGCACGATCTCATAGACCTGCGCCGGACAGTATCGCTGCTCGGGCGCATCGTAGCGCGCCAGGTTGACCTCAACCGGAACCAAAGCGTCCTTCAGCGTCAGATGCGCGGGCTGGTTCTCTTCATGGTTGGTGTTCGAGATATAGACCGAGGACAGCCGGTCGAAGGTGATTTCCCCGTCCGGCTTGGGATAGGCGATCGGCTGGTGCTTGTCCTTGCTCTCCAGCGCCTCATGGTCGGCATGGCCGTGGTGCAACGTCCAGGGCGCCTTCCCGCGCAGCACCACCTGGTCAAAGCCCGACAGCAGCGTGCCCATCATCAGGCCGTACTTGAAGGACGGGCGGAAATTGCGCGCCTGCCAGAGCTCGCGATAGGCCCATGAATTCTTGAAAGCCGTGGCAAATCCGTCCAGCGTCGCCGGGGTGTCGCCGTCGCCCGCACCGGCCAGCGCCTGTGCGGCGGCTTCGGCAGCCAGCATTCCCGACTTCATGGCCGTGTGGGTGCCCTTGATCTTCGGGACGTTCAACGTGCCCGCCTCGCAGCCGATCAGCAGTCCACCCGGGAACACCTGCTTCGGCAGGGACTGCACGCCACCCTCGTTCAGCGCCCGCGCGCCATAGGACACACGCTTGCCGCCCTCGAAGGTGGGACGGATCGCCGGATGCGTCTTGAACCGCTGGAATTCCTCGAAGGGCGAAAGATAGGGGTTCTTGTAGTCGAGCCCGACGACGAAGCCGACGGCCACCTGATTGTCTTCCAGATGATAGAGAAACGAGCCGCCATAGGTGTCAGACGGCAGCGGCCAGCCGGCGGTGTGGACCACCAGCCCGGGGCGATGCTTGTCCGGATCGATCTGCCATAACTCCTTGATGCCGATGCCGTAGGTCGGTGCCTCACTTTCCGCGCGCAGAGAGAATTTCTCCATGAGCTGGCGGCCCAGATGTCCCCGGCACCCTTCGGCAAAGAAAGTATAGCGCGCGTGCAGCTCTATCCCCGGCGTGTGGTTGGCCGTCGGCTCGCCATCCGACCCGATGCCCATGTCACCGGTCGCCACGCCATAGACGCGGCCGTCAGCGTCGAACAACACCTCCGCGGCCGCGAATCCCGGATAGATTTCCACGCCCAGCGCCTCGGCCTGCTCGCCCAGCCAGCGGCACAGGTTGCCCAGCGAAATGATGTAGTTGCCATGGTTCTTCAGCGGCGGCGGCAGCATCGCGGTCGGCAGGCCGGTCGCGCCGGATTCGCGCAGGAACATGAAGCGTTCCTCGCTGACCGCCGTCTGCACCGGCGCGTCCATGTCGCGCCAGTCGGGAAACAGTTCGTCCAGCGCCCGGGTTTCCAGCACGGCACCCGACAGGATATGCGCGCCGACCTCGGACCCCTTCTCAAGAACGCAGACGTTGATCTCTCGGTCGGATTCCGCCGCGATCTGCTTCAGGCGGATCGCCGCCGACAGGCCCGACGGGCCGGCGCCCACGATGACGACATCGTATTCCATCGACTCGCGTTCGTTCGCCGCATCGCTCATGCTAGAAATCTCCGTGACGTCACACCGTGCGCCCGCCAAGGAACCATGACCGCAGCCGAATCACAATATGCGCGGCAGTCCCCGGCCCGGATTCCGGGTCGTGCGGGCCGATGAACATGTCCGGCGACCGCGCGGAACTGATGGCCGCACTGCGCTGGCAGATCGAGGCCGGTGCCGACGAGGCGATCCTTGACGAGGCCGCCGACCGCTTTACAGAGGCACCGCCGCCGCGCCCTGCGGCTGCGTCGCCAGCAACACCTGAGCCCGCCTCACCTCCCGCCGCTGTCCGCGAAGCACCGCCCGCCGCCGCAACGCCCTCAACCACAGGGGCCGCCGCGCGCGCCGTGCCACCCATGGAGGCGACGGACAGCGTCAGCCAGAATGCCCGGCACATCGCCGCGACATGCACCGATCTGCCTGCTCTGCGCACGGCGCTGGAGGCGTTCGACGGCTGCGCCCTGAAAACGACGGCCACGAACCTGGTCTTCGGCGCGGGCACCGTGCCCGCCGACGTGATGATCATCGGCGAAGCACCGGGGCGCGACGAAGACCGCCAGGGCGAACCCTTCGTCGGTGCGAGCGGACAACTGCTCGACGCCATGCTCGGCTTCATAGATCTGGACCGTAACCGCAACGTCTATATCAGCAACATCCTGCCCTGGCGGCCGCCCGGCAACCGGCAGCCCACGGGTGCGGAAATCGCAGCCTGCCTGCCCTTCATGGAGCGCCACATTGCGCTGGCCGCGCCGAAGGTCCTGATGTTCCTGGGCGGCACCTCCGCCAAGACACTGCTCAATCGCACCGAGGGCATCACCCGCCTGCGCGGGCGCTGGTACGAGTACCACTCGCCCGCGCTTGAGGGGGCCGGACTCGCGCCGATCCCGGCCATGGCGACACTGCATCCCGCCTATCTGCTGCGCCAGCCCGCACAGAAGCGCGCAGCCTGGGCAGACCTTCTTGCCGTGCGTGATCGGCTCGATTCCGGCGGCGCGGATTAACGAAGCCGCAAGGGACGGCACGGCAACTTGCCGCCCGACGCTCATAGATAGTATCAATGCGCGGCTTATCGGACGGACGCATGAACAAGGCACTTGAGCGGATTCTCGGCGTTTTTCTCGCGCTCACGCTGTTGGGTGGCGCGTCCGTCGCGCATGCACAGGAACCCAAGCCGCGCCCTCTCGAAACCGCGCTTATCGGTCCCGCTTCCATTCTGATTCCCGGTATCGGCACCGTGGACGGCGTGCTGTCGGCCGCCGACGCGGCGCGCTATCAGCGCATCTTCGAGCTTCAGGAAACCGGCGACTGGCGTTCCGCGGAAGCGATCGTCAAACGCCTGCAAGACCCTCGCCTGCTCGGCCATGTGCGCGCCCAGAAATACCTGCACCCCACCAAATACCGCTCGAGGTTCACCGAGCTGCGCGCCTGGCTCGACGACTACGCCGACCACCCGCAGGCACGCCGTATCCATCGGCTCGCCGTGCTGCGCCAGCCCAAGGGCGCGCGCGCACCGGCCGCGCCGATCGTGCACAAGGCGCGCGCGCCGGGCACTTCGGTCCGTAAGGCTTATGAAGGCCGTCCCCTCTATTCCCTGGCGCGAACCAGCGAAGGGCGCCGGGTGCAGAGCGAAATCTTCCGTCGCGTGTCGCGCGGCTGGCCGACGGGTGCGTTTGAAATTCTGCGTTCGTCCAGGGCCAAACGCGTCCTGTCCGGCGAACAAATCTCGCAAGCATGGCGCGCCATTGCCCAGGGATATTTCCGCGCCGGCAAGGACAACGAGGCGCTGGAAGCCGCAATCGCGGCCCATGCCGCCTCGCCCGGCGACGCGCCGCTCGCCTACTGGTGGGGCGGACTGGCCGCCTGGCGTCTCGGACGTCTCGACGATGCCGAGACATTGTTCGGCGAATTGTCCCGGGGCAGCCGCGCGGCGGAATCCCTTGTGGCTGCGGGGTCCTTCTGGGCCGCACGCGCCGCGATTGCGAATTCCAACCCGGCGGACGTGATCCAGTATCTTGAAATCGGTGCCGCGTCACCCCGCACCTTCTACGGCCAGTTGTCGCGCCGCGCGCTCGGCGATGCCGATGGCTTCACCTGGCGCATGCCGAACCTCGAACTCTCGTCCTACCACGGGATCGCGGCCAGCGAGATCGGCGCGCGGGCAATCGCGCTGCTCCAGATCGGGCGCGACCACGACGCCGAACGGGAACTGCTGGCGCTGTCGGCCGCCCGGCCCGCGCTGCGCAACGACATCCTGGCGCTGGCGACCCATGCGGGCTTGCCCGCCGTCGCGCTGAAACTGTCCGGCTTCGCGCCAGAGGATGTGCGGCTGGCCGTCGCCTACCCGGTACCCGCCTGGGAGCCGGAGAGCGGCTATTCCATCGACCGGGCCCTCGTGCTGGCCTTCGTGCGGCAGGAATCGGCCTTCAACCGGCGTGCCGAGAGCCATGCGGGCGCACGTGGCCTGATGCAGCTCATGCCACGCACGGCGAGTTACGTCGGCGGCGAGCGAAACCTGCGCGGGCGCGGCAAGTACCGTCTGTACGAACCGGACCTGAACCTCGAACTGGGTCAGCGCTATATCCAGTACCTTCTGTCCCACAACAGTATTTCCGGCGACCTGCTGCGGCTCGTCGCGGCCTACAATGCGGGCCCGGGCAATCTGAACGCCTGGGAACGGGCCTTCGAGCATGGCGACGATCCGCTGCTGTTCATCGAATCCCTGCCCGCGCGCGAGACCCGGCGCTTCGTCGAGCAGATCCTGACCAATCTCTGGCTCTACCGCAGCCATCTCGGACAGGCCTCGCCGTCACTGGACGATCTCGTCGCCGGGCGCTGGCCGCAGTACCAGCCGCAGGACGGCCTGTCGGAAAGCAGCCATGTCCGGCAATGACGACAACGGGTTCCGTCCGGTCCGCATCGCGGTCCTGACCGTCTCCGACACACGCACCCGCGCCGACGACCGTTCCGGCGACACGCTGGAAGAACGCCTGCTTGCGGCCGGTCACGAACTCGCGGCACGAAATATCGTGCGTGACGACCGCGCCGCCATCGCCGAGCAATTTCGCATCTGGGCGGCAGACGAGAATATCGAGGTCATCATTTCCACAGGCGGCACGGGCGTGACGGGGCGCGATGTGACACCCGAGGCGCTGAGCGACGTCGCAGAGAAACGCATCGACGGCTTCGGGGAGCTGTTCCGCTGGATCAGCTTCCAGAAGATCGGCACCTCGACCGTCCAGTCACGCGCTGACGCCGGGGTCGTGAACGGCACCTATATCTTCGTGCTGCCGGGCTCGCCCGGCGCCTGCCGCGACGGCTGGGATGACATTCTGAAGGATCAGCTCGACATCCGGCACAAGCCCTGCAACTTCGCGGAGCTTTTGCCGCGCCTGCGCGAACACGAAACAGGCGCCTGACATGGTCTGTTCGCCACAGGCCTCCCGATGAGCGACGGGCCCGACCGCGAGGCCGTTGCCGATCTCCTGCGCACACGCAAAATCGCACCCGGCCTGACCGGAGGCGACCTGAGCATCGTTTCGACCAAGGGGATTTCCCACGACCACTGGCGGATCGGCACGACCGGGCTGGTGCTGCGCATCCCCCGCATGAACCAGTGGGGGATGGGGGCCGGAGACGCGCTGCGCTATCAGGAAATCGCCTTCCGGCGCGCATCCGAGAGCGGCTGCACGCCGCGTTTCAGCGCCCGGCTCGAACCGGATGAGCCACTGCCGCTGGGTGCGCTGATTGTCGAGGAAATCCAGGGCCGCGCACCGGAGCTACCGGGCGACCTGAGCGCCATCGCGGATGCGCTCAGCGCACTGCACGGCATGGACCCTGTTCCTCAATCCGACATGCCGCCGCT
>Ga0181590_10004901_pt1 | contig 11113 bp, 10 predicted proteins | sample 071ome_34_FD_132446 | JGI IMG/M metagenome (GOLD analysis project Ga0181590, IMG submission 132446) | Coastal salt marsh microbial communities from the Groves Creek Marsh, Skidaway Island, Georgia - 071411BT metaG (megahit assembly) | ecosystem: Environmental > Aquatic > Marine > Intertidal... | reverse complement strand
TCACAAGACACCACAGCGAAATCAGCGCTTTGAGCCACGCTATTCACCACAGCGCAGTTTTCAGAGTTCAAGCTGGTATTGGTTTCACCGATTTCAGTGGCGGTCATGTTAGAGCCATTAAACGTCAAGACCACGAGTTCGGTGGCGGTTTCTTCCAGCAGTAAACCTGGGTAGGTTTCCGTTCCTAGGTTTAAAATTTCTGGCGCCCCTAACGTCTCGAAAGGCACAAATTGTGTGTGACCGTCGGCGAGCACACTGAAGTGTCCATTGGTGTTGATGACCACAGGATTGGTTGCGGTCACGACCGTGTCACTCAGCTCAGGCAGTTCATGCTCTTCATCTGAATGAGCTTCCTCTGTACTTTCTTCCTCCGTGCTGTCTTCTTCATGGTGGGCCGATACAAACTGCACCTGGCCACTGGTGATGATGGCCGCTTGCTCACCGGTACTGGACAGTAATAATTGCGCCCCGGTATCGGCTGCCGCTTGGGCTAGACTTTCCGCCGATCCTTCTTCTAAAAAGGAAAGGGTCGTCGTGGATTGCTGTGAAATCATCAACGAATGAGCGTGCTCGTCGTGATCGTCGCTGTGGTGATCATCACTGCCGCACGCAGCAAGAATGAGGGTGGACAACAAGATACCGCTGTTCTTAAACATCGTGTTCATGGTTTTATCTCTAAAAAAATTTTATGCATATACAAACACATCGGCACCAAGCACTGGCCGATGGGAAAACATTTTAATTACGCTGATTTAAAATCTTATAGAGACTGGGGTGGAGCCCGAGGTGAATTCACCTCAAATCGAGAAAGGACGATACTAACGAGGGTAAAAGGCGCGTCTTCAACAGACTGCTTGCTCGCTGTGCAAGTAGCCGCCTTATGGGAAATAGGAGACTTTCCGTCCACCATGTACATGGCACAATCACTGTCGTGATGGTGATCCAGTAACTGGTCATGGATAAGGTTGAGGCTCCCGCTGACCACCAGCACGAGCGATAACACCATGGCAAGGGCGCCATTGTGTTTCTTCAACATTTTACGGAAATGGGGTCTCATAACGGCCATACTAGCTGTCGCCTTTGGTCTATTCAATCCAAAGGGGCTAGTTAGATGCTTTTGTTTGTAGCTCTGGCCCATAGAAGATCAGTTAGTTATGAGAATCAAAAAAGTAGTGGCATTTAAATACGAATGAATCTCAATGTCCAGTGTTGCCAAACACCAAGGCCCATTCATGTCCAGTGGGCATAGCTTGAGGTCTTTTCATGACAAACTGGTTACCTGTACCAAATACTGTCATGAAAAACGCCACCACCCGCTCTGCTAATCAAGCGACAACTGATAGGCACACATATTCACGGCGCTGGCCAAGTTCAGAGACTCGATAGCGCCGCTGCCGGGTATGGTAAACGGGCTTGCGTTGACACTGTCGAGAGCATCCCGTGGCACACCGCGCGCTTCATTACCAAAAAGATAACAAGGGAAGTCTGAAAACCCTTCGCTGTTCACCGGGCTGCCATCCATGTCCAAATACGCGAAGCGGTCGAAGCGAGATTGCAATGCATCTAATGAAACATCCAACTCCATGGACACATGAAATAGCGCGCCCATACTGGAACGCACCACCTTTGGATTAAAAGGATCAACGCTATTTGGGCTAAGCAATAAACGGAACCCACCAAACCAAGCGAGGGTTCTTAGAATGGTGCCGAGATTGCCCGGGTCTTGTACTTCATGCAGGTAAATGGCTTTTTCGGTTTTGCCATTTGCAGCAAAAGCGTTGGACGATGCAGCCGATTGTGTCGCCGCTAGCGGCACCAACGCAATGATGCCTTGTGGTGTTTTAGTATCCGAGATGGCCGCCATCTGTTTTTTACTGACAGTAAGAATCTTGTGATTCCCTTGCAGGGTTTGGTTTGCCCACTCCTGATAATCTTCCGTCACATACAATTGCAACGACGTAAGATGCGGTTGGGCTTTGGCCGCTTTTTCTAATTCAAGAATCAGATGCTCGCCTTCCACCAAATAATAACCAAACTGCTGTCGGTATTTTTTTTGGTGTAATTTTTTAACGTCATCTAATTTCATGATGCACGCTCAGCTTCTTTATCCGCCAGCATCTGTAACGCTAACGCTTCGGCCACTTTAATGCCGTCCACACCGGCCGACAAAATACCACCAGCATAGCCTGCCCCTTCACCGGCAGGGTACAAGCCACGAGTATTTAAGCTTTGTAGCGTTTCTTTGTCACGGGTGATGCGCACCGGTGAGGACGTACGGGTTTCAATACCGGTTAAAATGGCGTCGTCGCGATCGAAGCCGCGAATTTTTTTACCAAACGCAGGCAAGGCCTCACGTATGGCTTCGATGGCGTAATCCGGTAGTGAAGGCGCCAGGTCTGTTAGGGTCACACCCGGCTTATAGGAAGGCTCAACCTCGCCCAACTCTTTGGATGGCACGCCTTTGATGAAATCCCCCACCAACTGCGCCGGCGCATTGTAATCACTGCCACCCAAACTGTACGCGGCACTTTCTAGACGCTCTTGTAACTCGACACCGGCCAATGGGCCACCGGGAAAATCTTGCTCTGGATGAATGCCCACCACGATACCGGAGTTCGCGTTACGCTCGTTACGGGAATACTGGCTCATGCCGTTGGTGACCACGCGCTGATCTTCCGATGTAGCCGCCACGACAGTGCCGCCCGGACACATACAGAAACTGTATACAGCACGGCCGTTTTTCGCATGGTGAATCACTTTGTAGTCGGCCGCGCCCAACTCTGGGTGACCGGCATGTTTACCTAAACGGGCGTGATCGATTAACGACTGTGGATGTTCGATACGAAAGCCAATGGCGAACGGTTTGGCTTCGATGAAGACCTTGTTTCGTTCCAGCATTCTGAACACATCACGGGCACTATGGCCTAAAGCCAACACCACATAACGGCTGTTGATCACTTCGCCGCTTTCTAACACCACACCGCGCATTTCGCCATCTTCGATTTTAAAATCGGTGACCTTGTTTTCGAATCGCACTTCGCCGCCGAGAGCTTTAATTTCTTCACGCATCTGAGACACCACACCGGTCAAACGGAACGTTCCGATGTGGGGTTTACTCACGTACATGATTTCTTCTGGCGCGCCCGCTTTAACAAATTCCGACATGACCTTACGGCCGTAAAATTTCGGGTCTTTGATTTGGCTGTAGAGCTTGCCATCGGAGAATAGACCTGCGCCCCCTTCGCCAAACTGCACATTGGATTCCGTGGTCAGTTGACGTTTGCGCCATAATGCCCTGGTATCTTTGGTGCGCTTACGCACGTCTTTACCACGCTCTAGTACGATGGGCTTGTAACCGGCTTGAGCCAAGATCAATGCGGCAAACAATCCACAAGGGCCAAAGCCCACCACCACAGGTCGCTCTGTGAGATCGCTCGGTGCCGATGGCACAGGGTAGTAGCCCGTATCTGGGGCCACCTTCACTTGATGATCGTCAGCAAATTTGGCCAGCACCTTGTCTGGGTCGCTGACCTTCACGTCGAGAATGTAAACAAATTTAATGTCTTCGTTTTTCTTACGGGCATCGTAGCTGCGCTTGAACACGATAAAGTCGATCAACTCGTGTTCTTTGAGTTTTAAACGCTTAAGAATGGCCGCCTTGATGGCCCCTTCTGGATGATTAAGGGGCAATGCCAGCTCAGTAATACGAACGCGTAGGTCGGCTGGCGCTGAAGATGAGGTACTTGGGGTATTCATAACTTAGGTTCCTGGCCGGTGTCTCCGGCAAAGGGTGTGTGTCTGGCGCGAAGTATAGTCGCCAAAGGGGGCTATGTCAGTGCTTAACTGCATTCGCAAAAAACGCGTTTCTTCCACACTTACCCGATCTCTGTGTTCCTAGCCCCCTGCTACACTCGTTTAAAGACTCGCCTTTGCTCCCGTAGCCTGAGGCGCGTACAATACACCCCTTCGATTCACCCTGCTGACACCCCTAGGTAGTACCCACATGGCCCGATCCAAAACCAGCGCAAGTTGGCTCAATGAGCACGTTAACGATCCTTACGTTAAAAAGGCTCAAGTAGACGGCTACCGCTCGCGAGCCAGCTACAAGCTCATTGAAATCAACGACAAAGACAAGCTCATCAAGTCTGGCGACATTGTGATGGATCTGGGTTCGGCCCCGGGTGGCTGGTCACAAATTGTAGCGCCTTGGGTGGGCGACAAGGGGCGTGTGATCGCCTCTGACATCTTGCCCATGGATTCGTTAGCCGGCGTGGATTTCATTCAAGGGGACTTCACCGAAGAAAGCGTGTTCGAAGAGATCATGCGCGTGTTAGGCGATAACGAAGTGGATACCGTGATCTCAGACATGGCCCCCAACATGAGTGGTGTGAATGCAACAGACCAATATTCCTCCATGTACCTGGTGGAACTGGCCTTGGATATGGCCCGACAAGTGCTGAAACCAAAAGGCAGCTTTTGTGCGAAGGTGTTCCAGGGGGTGGGCTATGACGAATACCTTAAAGACGTGCGCAGCTCATTCGATAAAGTGTTTATTCGTAAACCGGCTGCGTCGCGCCCGCGTTCACGGGAAGTCTATATTGTGGGCAAAGGGTTTAAGGGGTAAAGACTTTTGTTCTAATCTGATCCATAAAAAAGCGAGCTAGGCTCGCTTTTTTATTTCAGCACGGAATCATTCTCTACTTATTTTAACCGCTCGATGCCCAAGGCTTTGAGGGTGTATTTTTCATAGATGGGTTCGCTGTTACCCGATTTCATTTTCCGTAAGAAATATTTCTCGAACGCAATTTTCGCCACGTGCACCCATTTGCCTTCTTTAAACCAAGTCACGTTTCGAGGCGGAATTTGAGGGATCGCCACAAACGCGGCACCCGTGTCACCCATGTCGGCCAAACAGATAGCGCTCCATGTACCTTTATGAGTGGGCTCTTCACCCTGTACCACTTGTGCAAGGTTGTGAGCGATGGCCGTCATCATGGATTCAATCATATACCCTGTTTTGGGTGTGCCTGTGGGCACCGGCGTGTCCTCCACCGGCGGTATCGCGATGCACACACCTGCCGAATAGATGTTGGGATAAACCGGATTACGCTGAAATTCGTCCACATTCACGAAGCCCTTTGGATTGCACATGTCGGTCACATTGCGCACGCACTCCACGCCACGGAACGGTGGAATCAACATGCTGTGTTTGAACGGCACTTCATGCTGCTTAATGACTTCTTTGGCGTCGTTGTATTCATCTACGTACATCACGCCGTCTTCTACCTTCGTCACACTGGCATTGCATATCCATTTGATGGAGCGATTGCGAAGTGCGCTCTCTAGCATGCCTTTGGAGTCTCCAACGCCCCCTAAGCCTAGATGACCGATATAGGGTTCACTGGTGACAAACACCATGGGTACCTGATCGCGAATCTTCTTGTCACGAAGGGCTTTATCCACAATGAAGGCGTATTCGTAGGCGGGACCAAAACAACTCGCCCCTTGAAACGCACCCACCACCACCTGACCTGGTGCAGCCACCATTTCGTCAAAATTTTCTGCGGCTTCTTCGGCGTGAGAAAGGGTACAAACGGATTGTGTAAACCCTTGAGGGCCGGCACCCGGAATTTGATCAAACGCTAAGTCTGGCCCCGTGGCGATGACCAAATAGTCATAGCTCACCGTGTCACCGTTCGACAATGCCAATTGGTTATTCGCGGGGTCGATTTTATCCACACGCGCTGCAACAAAATCAATGCCTTTTCGATTTACATACTTGGCGATAGGTATGGTGATGCTTTTTCGGTCTCGCCAGCCCACCGCCACCCATGGGTTAGAGGGTACGAATTGAAATTCTTCCCGCTCATTAATAAGCGTGACTTGATGATCTTTCTTGCTGAGCGCTTCTCGAATCTCATAGCTGCCCGCCATGCCACCCGTACCGGCGCCAATGATAACAATGTGTGCCATAGCCATCCCCTCGCTGATGTATTGATTCGACTGTAATCAATATTAGTTAATACTAATATTAGACTTTGGTCGAGGTTACCGCCAATGTCTTGTGGACAATTTCCGGTGACGACTTATACACTCTAGACCGAATTTCACACCCCACCCTCACTCGCAACTGATTAATGCCGATAAGGACAGACATGGCCATCGTATATCGTGTGAATCACACTATTTCATTGAAAGAATTTATTCAGGTATTGGAAAGCAGTACACTGGCACCCCGTCGCCCCATGGACGACCCGGCGTGCCTTCAAGGCATGCTAGACGAAGCCAACCTCACCATCACGGCGTGGCAAGATCAGCACTTGGTGGGCATTGCCCGCTGCGTGACAGACTTTCACTACTGCTGTTATGTATCGGACCTTGCTGTGGATGCCCAACTACAAGGGCAAGGCGTCGGGAAGAAACTGCTTGACCTGTGTGTAGAACACACCCGGGATACTTGCAAAATCATCTTATTGGCTAGCCCGGCGGCGAATGGGTATTACCCCAAGATCGGCATGCATCACATGGATCGCTGTTGGATCTTGAACCCTAACGAACGCCCGAACTAATTTTTAAACCATTACGATTCTAAGAATCAAACGTCGAGTTCATTATGGATTGGAAAATATTCTTCACCATCTTTTTATCTGTGTTCGTGGCTGAATTAGGGGATAAAACCCAACTGGCCACCATGTTGTTTGCCAGTGACAAAGAGGTGAGCAAGATGACCGTGTTCTTCGCGGCGTCGGCGGCCTTAATCGTAGCGTCTGCCATCGGTGTTTTGGCCGGTACGTTGTTGTCGCAATACATCAACGAAAAAGTATTGGGTTATGTGGCGGGCGTGGCCTTCATCGCCATCGGTGTGTTTACACTTTATAAAGTGTAATAAATAAGACCATGATGACACGATTAGAGCTACTCATTCCCCCTTTATTGTTAACCGGCGTATTGATGGCTCTGATTCTGTTATTGTCTTGGTGGTTACCGAGCGCAGCGTTTGCCCTACCGGCTCAATTAAGCCTAGGGCTATCGACCTTGTTTGGGGTACTCGCCATCGCTTGGGTCTTACCTGCGGCACTGGCCTTCGCGAAAGCAAATACCACCGTTAATCCTCAACACCCTGAAAACAGCCAAACCCTTGTGACGAGCGGGTGGTATCGTGTGAGTCGTAACCCCATGTACGTGGGCTTTTTGTTTGCTCTGATCAGCATCACTTGCTTCACCGGTCATGTGAGCGGCGTGTTGATAAGTCTTCTGTTCGTTGCCTACATGAATCACTTTCAGATCCGTCCGGAAGAACGCATATTAACCGCTCACTTCGGTACGGCTTATGTACAATACTGCCAAAAAGTCCGACGCTGGCTATAGGATTTAGCATGACGATTCAATTAGACGACGCTCAAAAAGCGGACGCCGTGATAAAACTCAAACAGTATTTCGATCAAGAGATGGGTCAAGACATTCGTCAAGACATTGGTCAGTTCGAAGCCGAATTTCTATTGGATTTTTTTGCCAAAGAAGTGGGCGCGTATTTTTACAATCAAGGGTTAAGAGACGCTGGCACCTTGTTCGAAGATAAAATCGCAGACGTTCAGCAACACTTATACGAGCTCGAAAAGATAGTGTAATGGATCTGGTGTAATGGGGCCGAGCCCTAAAGCACTGGATTCAATTCCAGTCTTTCTTTAGCCTTACCCTCTTTCCATTCTGCATTAATAACCGAATACGATTTATGCTGATTCAATTTCAACACGCTCACTTTGAGTTACAAAAAAAACGTACGCTATCAATCGATACCTTAATCACAGAGGCAAACCAGTATTGGGCGTTTATTGGCAGCAATGGCAGTGGTAAATCGGCTTTTTCTTCAGCGTTGAATGAACAGCTCACGTTGCAAAGCGGCTCTGTTGTGGGCCTGAACACGCTCACCAAAGCCGTGGTCAGCTTAGAAGAACAGAATCGTATTATTGAACGAGAAGCGGAGCGAGATGAAAGCGACATCACCAACGAGGTATTCCAAGGTACGCCGGTCATTGAGCTGCTAAGCGAAATCAACGACGACATAAATCTGATTCAGCATTGGGCCAACGGGTTTGGCATTGCCCATTTAATGGATGAAGGCTTCCGCAAGTTAAGTACCGGTGAGAGTCGTAAAGTCATTTTAATTCGAGCTTTGTTATCGCAGGCCGAGCTGATCATTTTCGACGAACCCTTCGAAGGGCTCGATGCCAACAGCCAACGTTTTTTAGCCGATACGCTGTCTGAGCTGCATCAACAACAGCAGTCGATGATACTTATATTAAACCGCTTAGATGAAGTGCCCGACTGGGTAACTCATTTAGGATTTTTACACAATTTGTCGCTATTAGCTCAGGGAACCAAAGCGTCTGTGCTCGAAAGCGAAACGGTGAAAGCATTTCTAACCTTCAATCAGGCCGAGTTAAACTTGCCTGAAAGAGACCCGTGTTCACCTAAACTGTCTCTGCCTGCTGGCGACCCCCTCTTTCAGCTCAATCAAGGCCGCGTGGCCTACAGCGATCGTTTAATCTTTAAAGACCTCGATTGGCGAGTAGAACCGGGCGATCACTGGGCCATACTCGGTCCAAACGGCTGCGGCAAGAGCACACTGCTTAATTTGATCAGCGGCGACCACCCGCAATGTTATGCCAACGACCTCACGGTATTTGGCATAAAGAGAGGCAGCGGCGAAAGCATTTGGGACATCAAGCAGCACATCGGCATCATCAGTGCTGCACTACAGTGGAATTACAAAGCCGGCACCAATGTGATTAGCACGGTCTTAAGCGGCCTATTTGATTCCATTGGGCTGTACTCTCAAGTGGATGAACACCAAAAGAATTTGGCCTTGGCTTGGCTAAAACAAGTGAAGCTAGACCATCAGGCGAACACGCCTTTGCATCAGCTCAGTTATGGCGAACAACGTTTGGTATTGATCTGCCGAGCCATGATCAAACAGCCAGCCCTGCTCATTCTCGATGAGCCCTGCCAAGGTTTAGACGAGCCCAACCGCCAACTGGTGTTAGGCTTCATCGAACTGCTCTCCCAGCAATCGGCCACCACTTTGCTGTATGTGACCCACCACGCCAGCGACTTGTTGCCCTGTTTTACCCGTAGGCTAATGTGCGTCAGCGCCGATGAAGCTCAAGGCAGTACATGGCAGGTTCAGGCTTAGATCATCACCTCATGACTTTCCCTTAGATCATAGGCACGCACTTGGGCACCCCAGTGGATTTAAGCTAAGCTTAAATCCACTGGCGGCAAGGGAATGATCATGTGGATTCGGGCGTGGCTCTGGCTATTTATTATCGTAAGTCCCAATGGTTGGGGGCTGTCGTTGACCTTGAATCACGAACCAGAAATCATCATCGATGCGCCGGTTCCCACCGCCATTGCTGGCTCTAGCCGACGCACGCCCCTAGACGCACTCTCTCTTAGCTATTCTGTCTCCGATTACCCTCAATCCATCATGCCCGGCAGTCCAGCCAGCTGGCACAAGATCCGTATCGTCGCCAGTTCGGAACTGATTGCGCCAACCCAGAAATATGTGGTGGTAGACAATGCCATCCTGCGTCACCTCAGTTTCTACTTGCTGTCGAAAGGTCACGTCATGGCTGAACGCCACATGGGGCTGGTTGACGAGCAGAATCCACAGCGCAATGGCCGTCCTTTAGACTACAAGGGCAATGTCTTCAGCTTCATGATGCAACCGGGTGAGCAATACACCCTGCTCATTTACAAACAAAATGATGGCCCGTCTATTTTACCGATTCGAATTTACGACGAGTCGGAATTTACCACTCATATCGAGTTAAGGAATTTATTTTGGGGCGGCATCATGGCCGTTCTAATAGTCATGGCGCTGTACAACTTAACGGTGTATGCCATGCACCCCAGCCGTGCTTACCTTTGGTATCTGGCTTTCCATGCGATCGCCTTTTTGTACTTCAGTGGCCTAAACGGTTTTGGTTTTTTACTTTGGCCCTACGAGCTTCAGACATGGCTAGCGCAAAACATTATGGCCTTGAATTTCATGCTCGTGTTTTTGATTGTGAATTTTGCCAATGTTTTTTTAGAAGCAAAGGAACACGCGCCGACTCATCATAAGTGGATCAAGCCACTGTCTGCTGTGTCGCTCATTGGCTTTATCGCCAGTTTTATTTTCACCGAAGCACAACTCATCCCTGTATTTTCTGTTTTGCAATTCATAGGTACCGTGTTCGGCATCAGTATCGGTGTGGTGGCGTTTAGAAATGGCTATCGTCCGGCCAAGTATTTTTTAATCTCGTGGGTATTTACCTTATCGGGTGGTGCCGTGGGCATGGGAACGGCCATAGGCGCCATTCCGGCAAACTTATTAACATTGCATGGATTTTTATTAGGCACCCTATGTGAATTATTTTTGTTTTCGGTGGCGCTGGCCCATCGTATCAAAGAGGCTGAGAACAAGTTTTTAACACGCTCTTTCGTCTACCCTGACACCAACATCGCCAATTTTAGCTATCTAAAGAATGAGCTTATTAACCACCTAGGTATAATTTGTCAGCAACACAAGCATCTGCATATTCTTATCGCCGACATGCAGGGTTTCAGGGAAATTGTTAGCTTGTATGGCCCCACAGCGTTAACCAAAAGTTATCGAGAACAGACCGACCGAATGTCGGAATACCTTCACCATCAAGATTGGTGCGTGGCCATGCCACTACCCAATAAAAAGTTGGTCTATCTGGCTGCCTTACCCGGCGAACAGGTCTTTATGTTAGTAGACATAAATCCAAATCAAGAGGAACCTGAGAACGTCATTATTCAAAACTTATTTCGTCAAGCCGACCGAATGAATGAACAGCCCAACGAAAACAAAATTCAATTTACCATCGGCTGCTGCCCGCTGTTATCAGCAGACGATTTTTTGGAGAGCTTTCGCCGCGCACAAGTGGCCCTGCTCCATGCGCTACAAAACCAAATGCCATGGCAGAGTTACGCACCCGAGTTAGATCAAACCATTAGCCATCGTTCTTATGTAGTAAAGGAAATGCGGCAAGCCATCAAGCTGGCCGTATTTGAACCGCACATTCAACCTCAATTTGACTTAAAT
>Ga0181590_10004896_pt1 | contig 11122 bp, 3 predicted proteins | sample 071ome_34_FD_132446 | JGI IMG/M metagenome (GOLD analysis project Ga0181590, IMG submission 132446) | Coastal salt marsh microbial communities from the Groves Creek Marsh, Skidaway Island, Georgia - 071411BT metaG (megahit assembly) | ecosystem: Environmental > Aquatic > Marine > Intertidal zone... | reverse complement strand
TTCAAAAGAAAAATTATTTTTTTTGCTATTTATTATTTCTTGAATTATATAATTTGAAGTTCTTGCAAAAAATTTACTCGGTTTATTTTTTTGAAAAATATTGTATATTTCGTTAATTATATTTTTTTGGTCTAAAAAGCTTTTTAAATAGTTAATATTACTTTCTATACTTTGCAATGCTTGCGTACATTCGCTAATATTGTTTTTTGTCTTTTTATAGAGAAATTCTTTTTTTTCTATAGTATTAAAAAAATTATTAAAATAAACTTCAGACTCATCATATGAATTACTATTTGCTTGAATTTTATAATCACATATTTTACTAACATCTAAAGCTGAAAGCATTATAGACTTATTGGAATTAATGCACATACTTATATCAAAATAATCTTTATCTAAAACAAAATCTGTTTTGTTAATAGACTGATTGATAATATCTAAGTCGCTATTATTAAGATCTGATGACATTTTATCGCCTTCTTTTAATATGTTATATTATTTATGTTAACTATTAATGTTCTAGAATTTTGAAAATTACTTTTTTGTATTATACTATGAAAATTACTGCAATAATAAAAATCATTTATTTTAAATGATAAACTATATCTTATTAAAAAGTTTTTTAATTCTAGATTGTCATTTTGAATGCAAAAGTCAAAAAGATTTTTAAAAGTTTGTGTATCTATTAATTTAGTTACATTATCTACAAATACTTTAAGAATTAGATTTGATCCTTGTTGTTCTATTATCATGCTACTTTTATTTAAAGGAATTTTGAAGTCTTTAAAATAGTCTAATGATGATCTCATAAAATTAAAATTTTGAGTAATATAATTTAAATTATCATTTAAAGAAACTCTCATAAAGTCTGTATTTAACAAATCAGAATTGTTTTCTTCAAGAATTAAAGGATGTAATGAATATTTCAAAAATATTTCAGAATTATTTATGTCTTCTAAATTATGTCTTAATGTTAATAAAGAAATGTCAAATTTAAAATCAAGTCTATTTAGATCATTATTTTTAACAAATCTAATTTTACGTGGTTCTTCTATGTTATTTAAATTAAAATTGCTTACTAAATAATTTAATCCGTTATCTAAAACTAAAAAATTTCCGTTATTATTGCTAAAGTTTATATATTTTTCTTCTAAATTACCGAAATGTCTCGTTGTCAAAATTTCAGAAAAATTATTAAAATTGTTTTCAATATTATCAACTACATTAACTAATTGTGACTTATTAATGCTATTAGTAACACTAAATGTTTCGTTTTTATTTATATACAAATTTGAAGTTAAATAATCCCATATTGGTGAAAGAATATTAGCAAATGAAATACTTGTATTATTTATTATATTTTTATCAATGATCAGATTATTAGAGCTTTCAATACTTGTGCTATAAAAATAAGTATTTTTAAATTTTAGAAATAAATCCCAATTTAAAGAACTATTTGTATCATAAAACATGTTAATAAATTGTAAGTTTGTATTACGAGAAATTTCACTTGAAATACTTTCATTATTAAACAAGATATTATCTTTAAATCCTGAAAATTGATATATTTTTACTAATTTAGGAATAGGAACTATTGAAATTTGAATTTTTTTAATAAATTTAATATTGTTTTTTTCAAAAAAAGTTTTTACAAAATGAATATTCTGTATTCTTTCTTCTTTGCTTTGACTTAATATTGACTTTGTTTCTTGCAAAATTTTATTACTATTACTAAGACTTCTAACAATATCACCTAGTCTTATGTTTAGGCTATTAATAGTTTCTTGATTAAAGCTTACAAAATTATTTTCTAAATTGTCAATATTTAAAATTTCTTCTCCATAAAAATATTTTTTTATTGAAAATTTAGAGTCTCTAATTCCTGATATTTTTTCTTCTACTTTTATTGAAAACACACATGATGTTAAAAAGCTTATTATATCTCCTCTTGCATCTGAATTTTGCCCTTCAATATTGTAATAGCCAAGTGAATAAGCAATATTATTAAATTTATTTATATTATTAATATCAATGCTTTCATATTTTTGAACATAAGAATTATCTGTTATATTATAGTTTTCAATATCTTCGCTTTCTATAACAATATTATCTCTTAAAATTATATTCGCATCTGTATAAATATTTGTTATGCGCTGTCTATTTATTAAAGAATCAGACTTTATTTCTCTTGAAAAACTTTCTGAAAACAACGATCTTATCACAACTGTTACAGTAGAATTAATTTTAGTTTGATCATTTCTAAAATAAACATTAAATGCATTTAATTCTAAATTAAATAGATCTAAAAGACTTTTATTATAAACACTTAGATAAGAATTAACATCTAGTTTGTCTTCGATAAATATACTATCAATAATTGAAGTATTGTTTTGCTTTATATCATATATGTAAAAATATTTTAAAGCATTTTTAGCAAAACCGCTATCAGATTTATAATTTAAAACTAAGTTTCCTATTTCATTATCCAGTTTTTGTTCAATTGAAAAGTCAAGCTGTTGATAATAATAATTATAAAAAGAAGAACTAACAATATCAGTAATTTTTCTAATAATTCCATCACTTCTTTTTAGTATTATTGATTTATTATAGTTTTTATTTAAATTTTCATTTGCAAATCTAATAGTACAACTTATCGTAAAATTAAAATAAAAATTATTGTTATTATAATCTTTTAATATTTCTTCAAACATCAAGCTATTATCTACTAATATTACGCCACTATCAAGAATTGACAAGTCATTTATCGTTTTACTTATTTCTTTGTTATTTGAACTGTTATATGTTAAAATAAAATCAGCGCTTCCTTGTGTTATACTAAAATCAATTTGATTGCTTGTTTTAATTTTTATTATATTTTTTTCAAATTGATTTATAATACTTTGACTTGGTATAGCTAATTTTAAAGAATCTTCAAAAGATGAAAGATAGAAAAAATTAACAAAGTAATTAAAGTCATAAATTATTTTGTTTTCAAAAACATCTCTAAGAAAATTTGTTGTAGGAAACTTAATAACGTCTGTGTCGTATATGATTCTTTTATTTTTCTTACAAAAAATTCTAAATGCAGTAAAGTCTGAATTTAAAATTTCTTTAGAATCTGAATTTTTTAAAGCAATTTTAAATATTTTTTGATTATTAATATTTTCAACAAGATCTACATCAAAATTTATATTATAAGATTTTGTAGTAATATTTTTATCAAAATAAAAGTTATTTCCTAAATTTCTTTGAAACTTAGTTAAATAGTTATCTTGATTTGTATTTATAAAACTCTTAAAATTATCAGTTTCTGTTGCTGTTTTGCTACTAAAATCTTCAGAAAAAGTTTGTTGATTATAAAAAGTTATTTCGAAATTTTCAAATACTGATTTATCAACAATTATATTTTCATTCATTAAAACCGGAAAATAAAAACTAAAGTTTTCAACAGCATTTACACCTCTTTTTGGTAAAACTGCAGATATTTGTGTTGATCCTTCTAGTAAGACTTTTTCTATTATATTTTTTTTAAACATTATTTTACTCAGCTATTATAGTAAACATACAAACAAAAGAATAATAAGCAGAAATTGCAAAATTTTTGTTTGCTGTATTTTTTTGAATTTCTCCAGAACTAAAATTATAAGCTAAGTCTAGCTCTTTTTGATTGTCTTTTGTATTAATTAATTTGCCAACAAGAAAAACTTTTTTAGATATGTTTTTTCTATTGATAAATTGTCCTAAATCAATAAAAGATAATTTTTCTATTGAGTCTGTATTTTCATTAGTCTCATACATATTAATAATAAAACTATCAAAATCAGACTTTCTTTTGATTAAATATTCTCTTTTAAGAACTTCACTATTGCTTAACTCTAAATGATTTAAGACTTCATTAATAAGATCTTCTCTGTTAGAAATATTTTCATAATTAATTTTATTAAAATTTTTATATATAAAATCAATTGTGATAGATTCTTCAGTAGACGTTGTATCATACAAAGGAGATTCGTTAGAGCCTATAGGTACAAGCATTTTAAAATTTGTTTTATGTTTAAACCTTTTATCATTAATTACAGAATTTATTTTGTTATGAACAATCTTTGGATTTTTAATTGTTGGATAATTTTTTATATAATCATAATCTATAAAGTCAAAATCGTTTGTTAAATATCCTATTTTTACAAAGTCAAGACCAGATGTTTGTAAATAATTTTTATTTCCTATTAAGTTTAAATTTTTTAAAGAAGTTCCTGTACAATTTTGTTCTAGAAAGATATCTGAAGCATCTTTAAATGTAATTGAATTGTTGCCTGTTAAATCAATTTCTTTTCTTAATATATTACTATCTATATGAGTAAAAGAAAAATCTAGATCAAATTCGTTGTTTATATTTGATAAAGTTTTTGTATCAACTTCAAATAACAATGCGTTATCAATAAAAGAAACTTCTGACCTGTTTTTTAATGATTTTTCATGATCTTTTTCGTAAATCAAAGATGTATCACTTAAAGAAGCATATTCGAATCTAATGTCACCATTAGAAATTTGTCGCCTACCATTTTCAGTAATCTTATAATCAATAAAAGTAGTAGATCTATCTAGAATGCCTGCCATTATTTTTTCCTTTTTATATAAATATTAAAAAACATTATTTTCATCATATAAAGTATTATTTTCATTTAATTGTGATAAAACATTTGATACGTTTTCAATATAAGGATAACTACTTTGACTATATAAGTTTTTATTAAATGTTTGACTTGCATTATCCTGCGTAGTTTTTTCAAAATATTCATTATAAAATGCTTTTTCTATAGGATACGATACGACGTCAGAATTATTTCTAGAAACATTATATTTTGCATAATTTTTTGAATACTTAATATGATCACTAAAATGACCATATCTATATAATGAAAAAAATTGCTGATTACAAATAGGATAGCTATTTTCAACACCGTATATAAAGCCAGCCTTTTTTTCAATTGCATAATTTCTATATTTGTTTCCGTAAAGATAGACTAAACTATTAATAGCTTCTTCCTTGCTTTTCTTATTACCCCAAGAAAGATATGATCTTTCTCCACCTCTTGATTCATCAAAATAATTAAAATTAGGAATAAGATAATCGTAATTATATTCGGTTGAAGAATCTGATACGTATTTTAAATTACTCTCATTCCAAACATTATATTGTACTACATTATTTGCAAATTTTTGCTTAAAAGTAAAGTCTGCAAGATTAAACTCAAAATACGGCACATTATTTTCATTTATTACATTTTCTTTAAAAGCTTTTAATAAATAAGGTTCATATATTCTTAAATATCCACTAGAAAGATCTTCAAAGTCTAATGCAATATCTTCGTAAGAAAGCTTTATTAAAGTATCAAATGAAAAGTCATTAATTATAGAATATATTTGCATACTAGGATAATTTATTCCATTTTTTAAATGACTTATATATTTAAAGATTACAGAATATTTTGTCTCTTGAACATCGTTAATACTATCATTAATATTTTTAGCATAGTATAATTTTGCTAAATATATCATTTCGTTGTTAATAAAGTCTTCTGTTTTTTTGCTTGGTATTCTTCTATCATCAAAAACTTTATGATAATCTTCAACATTTGTTTCAATCAATTTTCTATCCATATAATAATGATAATTTTTGCTAATTCTGCTATCTATATTTTGAAAGTTTAAACTATTAGAAATATTATCTTTATAAACATTATTTTGAGAATTAACATTCGTTTTATATTTTGTAAAATGTATATCTACTTTAAAGTTGTCAAACATAAAACGTCCAACATCTTCTTTAGCACTTTCTTCACTAAATGAGTCATTACCGATGCCTAAAGTGAAAAACATATTACTAAAATTCATGTTTTCGTCTTTTAAATAGTCAATATTACTATTCGAATAATTTTTTGAAATAAGCCAGGTTTGTGTTAAAGATAAAACGTTATCTACTAAGTCCCAAATAAAAGAACCACTGCCCGATATGCCGTCATATTCAATTTCTTCTACATTTGTTCTTGAAGTACTAGAATTAATTGAGTTGATAGCAAAGTTATAATAATTGTTGCTCATTTCATAATAATCCAGAAAACATATTAATTGTTGTCCACCATTTTCAGTTTGAAGATACATAAAATCTTTAGTAAACAACTCAGTATTTGAAAGGCCTAACACTTCATCTCCGCTACGATAAAATCTTCTTAGAGATAAAGGTATAGAAAATTTAGAAAGGGAATAATCTCCTACGTCAATCATATCATCTTTAAAAATTTCATTTACATTTCTCCAGAATGAAATAATTTTTTCACCAACTGGCCAGTATTCAATAACTAAAAATGCTTTTTTATCAAAAACTCTAATAGATATAGGTGTTTGAAATATATCATCGTCACTTATATTTGTATCTATTACATAATTTTTGTCGCTAAAATGAAAATTAAACATGCCAGTGTTTTTAGGTTTAAGATTGCTACAAAAAACATCAGAATTAGATCCTTCTTCGTAATCAGAATTTTGATAAGGTGAAGCATATTTTTTTAAAGGTGTTTCTATATTTTTATATGCAGTCTTGAGTACAGGATATAACTTAGATACAAAATCAGCGTCTCGAGTAAAATTTTCTTCAATACCTTTTTCATCAAAGCTTATTTTACTAATTATAGAAGTGTCTTTATCAAATAAATTAGAATTATCAGGTAAATTTATATTAATATTTTCAACATTAAGAACAGATCTATTTAAATTATTAGATACTGATCTATAATTATTAAATTTTTGATTATTTTCATATTCTTTAAATAGATATTTATCATAAATATCGTTTGAGAAAATATTACTGATAACAACATCAGGATCTGTATAGTTAGTAGAATCATTTTCGAATAAAGTAACATTATTTACAAAAGTAGAGCCAAGCTCAAATTGCTGTCCTCTATAATATAAGACTTTTTCTTTCAAATTAAAAATTTGATAAAAGTCAGGTAATATTGAATCATAAATATAAATATTATTATTAGTTTTTGCATCTTTTAATATTCTATTGTCAGAAGAAAAATATGATTTATTTTTGTTTAAAGAATTTATATTTTCTTGATTTGACTTGCTCATATCAATATTAGAAGTTATAACTTTCCTTATAGACTTTGACTCATCTCTATAGAAATTTTCATTAACTTCTTTTCCTATTAAAACAATTTCAATATTATCATATAATTCTACTAAAGTTGAAATTAAATTACCATTTCCATAACTAGTTATTCCAAATACTAATTCATCGCTAGGTTTAAGCAGATAGTTGTAATTTTGAATATTGTCTAAATAACTACCGGAATACATTTTATAGTTTACATTGTTGTAATATGCTTCTAGTTTTTGATTTATGTTCTGTAAATCAAAAATTCTTGTACTGTTATTTTGTGTATTTTTTCCTTCAAAAATAAATAAATTTTCATTGTTACCAGAACTTGTATTATAAAAAATTGACTCGTCTGTATGCTTTTCATTACTTGTTCTTTTAAGATCAAACTCAAAAGTCATCTCTGAAGGTGCCTCTTTATTAAGAATAGGTGCTAATATGTCAATATTTTTATTGTTATTAAGAAAATCTAACTCATCATTATTTATATTTAAATTATAAAATATTACGTTATTAAATGAAACTAAGTCTCTATTTGTTTGATAAGGTCTTGTTTGTTTGGAAACTGCTTCTATATCAAATATTTTTGTAAAAATATTATTATCAAAGTCATTAGAGTTATTAGATATTCTAATTTGACGTGAATCAGATCCTTCTGCATCTAATGCTTCTGTGAGATTTGCAAATCCAAAAAAATCATTTGGATTTGTTCGTGGATCTAGATCAAGTTCGTGATTACTTATAGTTACATTATAACTTATTTCATTTTTTTGAAAATTGCCTTGTATAATTTCAAAATCATCATTAATTTTTGTTAAAGTCTCTGAGCTTTCTGCAAAAACTGTATCATAAATATCGTTTTCAAGCCAATCAGGTATATTTTCTCCGGTAGCATTTGTTTGCATATGATAAGTAATATTATTTTTTTTAATTTTTGTATATTCGTCTTCTATAAAATTACGTAAAAAGAAAAAACTCATTCCAAAATAAGCATCGTCATTTGATAAGTCTAAAGCAGCAATAGAATCAGGATTTAATTTTGATTGTGCTCTAATATTACATTTTATTTTAATTTTTTCCAACATGAAATCATTAGTAATATAATCAGACATTTTTAAAGTTTGTTCTGATTCTGGACTCCATTTTTCTTGATATGGAAATCCAGAATTGTCTGATATTTTCATTATACTTGAATAGTTTCTATTAGGCGTATAAGTAGTTTTTGCTCTAAATGAAGGTGATGTTATTTTATTACTATATTTTATATAATCACCAATTTTTTGTTCAAAATCTTCTTTACTATTAATTGTTTGCAAATAATCTTTTGAATAAGGTAAATCATTTATTCCATTATCACCAAAAACATTATTATTACCTGGGTAGTTTGAATAGTGATGTAAATAATCCCATGTATTATTACTAAAATTATAATAACTTGTATGCTGTGAAAATCTAGTAATAGCTACATGATCTAATGAAATTTTATTTTGATTAATAAAATTATTTGCTGTATCTAATAATATGGCAGGAGATCCTTGATTATTTTTATTAAATCCTAATTCCAAAGATATCTGCTTACTTTCACTTATATTATAATCTGATTTGCCTGTATTTGTTGTTTGCCATTGACTATCTTTAAATTCAATTATTTTGTTTGTTTCATTATAAGGCTTTATTGACTCATAAGTATTTATTTTGTCTAAATATAAATCAATATTTTTTTGATTTAATTTAGACGCTTTTTTAAAAATATTATAATCTTTGCTATAATAAATAAAGTCTGCATTATTATTAATGTTTAAATTTTGAAATGTATTAGGTGTCGAAAAAACATTTGAATTTGAAAGTCTTCTATTTGCATGATTGTTTGCAACAAATAAACTCTGTGCACCAATTTCAGCAGTATTTTGATTTTCATACAATCTATAATAATCATTACTAATAATAGGATTATCTAATATAAAGTCTGGATAAAAACCTCCTGCACTTTGTTGCTGAGCATAAGGTACCCCAAGTCTTACATCAATTCTTTGATTATTATTATTTAAAAAATCAAATGTTAAAGAATCATCAAAATAATTCATTATTGTGTCTATTTTTTGCCCGGTAAATCTTTGATTGATTGGTAAAGAGCCAATTTCAAAAGATTGTTTATTTATTCTTCTTTTAATTGCGTTTCCTAAATTTCCTGATCTTTTTGTCCAGTTAATTACATCTCCAGCATCACCATCAGCACCATTTTCAAAGTTTGTAGTCGTAATGTCACTAGTTAATGTAGAATAATAATTGCCTTCTAAATTAGTACCAAAAGGATATCCTCTAAATAAATCTGTATTACCTTCTGGTCCTTTTACTTGTTGCGTAATTTGCAAAGAAGTATTTCCGTTTAAAATAGAAGCACTCATTTTTACTTCTTTTGCATATTTGATAGCTCTTACTGTTCTTTCTACAAGAGTTTCAACAGCAGATGTTACAAGATTTTGATCACTAGAAACAAGGTTTCCTGATATATCACCATAATATATGTAAACAGCAGCTCCTTGATTCCATGCATTTATAAGTGAGTCTGTATCTTGATTCCATCCATACCCAAAAAAATTATAATCGTAATCCTCATAGTTATAATAGGCTGATTCTATAACATTGTTTTCTATATATCTAGGCTGTAAATCGTTATCATCTCTAAAATAGCCGCCAGCTAAATTATTGATTGCTCCATCTATAGTTACGTAAGCAAATCTTACCTTATAACCGTCTGTATTTTCTAAAACAAATGAAGTTCCACCGTTTCCAAAATATGTTAATTGAGTTAACGTGCTAAAAATCATTGTTGCACTAGCAGCAACGCTTTCTTGTAAAACTGTATATGTATATTCTCTAGGTATTGTTTTTTTAATTTTAGGCATTATTCTATAACTCCTATAAACGCAATCGATGCAGGTATTGTTGCGTAATGTTCGTCACGATGAAATCCAAAATTACTGTAAATATAATTGCAGACATCATTATTTTTATGATAATTGTTTTCTGTACTAAATTTATTACTATTTTCAGGCAACATACTATTTATATTTTCCCAAGATCTTTCATAAAATGGAATTAATTCCATTTTGTCATCAGTATAATATAATATATTATTTGATAAAATTGTCTTTACGCTACGTTCAGAAGTATTAATAATTGTTCTTTTAATATTATTAATACTTTGAGTTTCAAACTTATACCCTACTTCAACTTTTTCTTTTCTTACTGTAACTAAGTCTTCATATTCTTCATCATTAAACGGCTCTAGTTCAAATGATTTTGTAACAATGTTATTATCTATTTCAACTTTCTTAGTAAATTTATATTCGTCATCAATGACATATTCAAGTTTATCTTTTATTTTATTACATCTATTTCTTGCATCAACGCTATTGGAGATCAAATGAGCTTTTATTCCAAAAAGAGATTGCTCTGTAGTTATTTTTCCTTCTAAAATAGAAACAGTTTCAAAAGGATTAATTGTTGTGCTCAAAGAATTAATTTCTTTGGCATTAAAAGAAAAAGGATAATCAATTTCTGAAGGCTTTTTAAAATAAAAACTTGCTGAATATTTTGTTAATGAATCATCAAAATGTTGATCTTCATTATAATCTACATTATTTATTCCTAAAGTTTTACTAAAAATTCGAGGATTATTTGAAAATATTTTTTTAATCGAGTTATTTTCTTTAAATGGTCTAAAGTCTAAGGGATGATTTTTTACATTTTCATAATCACTTTCTATATCAAAAAATATTTCAACATTATCTGGTACCAATATTTTAATATCTAAATTAGAATTTGTCGATTTTTGTACACCATCTATTAATCTTTGTGTTAAGTATAGTGTATTATTTACTGTGTTTTCAACACTTATTAAGAAAGTTTTGTCGGGATTTAAAATTCGCCATTGTGTAATTGCTCTTTTGATTT
>Ga0181590_10004887_pt1 | contig 11133 bp, 13 predicted proteins | sample 071ome_34_FD_132446 | JGI IMG/M metagenome (GOLD analysis project Ga0181590, IMG submission 132446) | Coastal salt marsh microbial communities from the Groves Creek Marsh, Skidaway Island, Georgia - 071411BT metaG (megahit assembly) | ecosystem: Environmental > Aquatic > Marine > Intertidal... | reverse complement strand
GATGATGAAGAACCTCAAGTATAAATAGTATTGTTATTCTGAGTTTCTTATGTCTATTCCAAAGTTCAATCTTTCAAAATTAAAAGAATCTGTTGCAAAACAACAGGCAGTAACCAAAGAAGACATAAGAAACTTGCTTTTATTGGATAGGTTGCAGTCTCAAATCTCCTCACAAAGTTCTGTGGGTCGCTCTGGATTCGCTATAAAAGGCAAAAGATTAACAGGGAAAGACAAGATTAATCGAAAAGAAAACCCAGATACTGGTATATACAACGCCTTTATTGACTCTGTCGTAGAAGGTAAAGATTTTTATATGGAATTCAATTTCGATGAGGGTAATCCATATGATGATCCAATATTAAAAGGATCTGATTTTTTAAGTTCATTTAACTTCTTTGAAGAAAAACTTCTGGATAATTTCTCTCAAGTTTATTTAATAGACAGAAAGTCTTATCATGAAGATATTCTTTATATAGATCCTGCAAACAACAGGATGATTAACATTCTTATTGATCAGGGCAGTGGTAATGCAGAAATAAATGCAAGCCAACTAAACACAGAGGCTTTTTATTCTTTGGATAATCCTACTTTGGAAAATACGGTTAATACTATTCTTAGTGCCTTCAAAACCGAGAAAGCAAGAAATTTATTTTTGAATGATTTAAGTATAGATGTTTTTGTTTGTGAGACTTATCTTGGATTTGACAATCGGCAAACTTTACTATACTTCCCTTCTAGTAACAGCGATGGTGTTTACAATTTTGATAGTATGGAGCACTATGTAAATACTGTATTCAGTCATCTAGATGAAAAATCTTATGAACATTTAAAAAATGGATTAGCAATCCTTGATAAACAATTTTCTCTACGAGTCGTACAGGCTCGTGATATTGTAAATATTAAAAGGCTTACAGATGTCATTGCCTAAGTTTAACTTATCAAAACTGAGAGATTCGGTGGCACAGCAGCAGGCAGTAACCAAAAAGGATATTGCCAATCTTTTGCTGCTCGATAGACTGCAAGCTCAGTTATCTAAACAGGCTGTTAAATCAGACCCAATGAATGCAAAGCCTCTTAAAAAAGGATGGGCAAGGATAAAACTAAACTTAGAGTTTTATTCAGAGTCTGATCACGATTACGCTATTTTATACTTTCCACAGAATAGGTGGCTGCACTTTTCTTTGATAAATAAAGCTGAATTCGGGGTTCTCGTACACTATCTATTTACCTTTATGGGTGCAGATATGGAAGTGTTGGAAGATGTTTTTGGTGTGGAATCTAATTCACTAGAATATGATGAACTATCTTCTTTCTGCCAAAAGACCACTATAGATTCCTATTCTTTAATGAACTTTGAAAATATTGTATTTTTTGAGTTAGAGGGAGAATCTAGAAACTTTGTTTTTGATTTTGATGTTTCAAAATATTTACCAGATAATGCAAACCCAGTAGATTTTCTTCGTAACTATCTTTTAGTCTTTAATGATGCTGTTAATTTAACGGATTATATTCAAGACGAGGATGGAGAAACTCAGAATTTAAAAGATCAAATAGATTTATCTTATGATGTAGCTATCGAAAAAATATACGGTTATGAGCCACATGAAGGCAGTCCGCATGAAGAGGACATTATCGCAAATGCCCCTTTGATTATTGGTATGAATGTTACTGTATCTTCGATTCGATACGAAGGTTGAAGTATGTCATTACCTAAGTTTAATTTATCAAAACTGAGAGATTCAGTAGCACAGCAGCAGGCAGTTACCAAAAAGGATATTGCCAATCTTTTGCTGTTGGATAGACTGCAGGCTATGGTTAAAAGTCAAAAGCCAAAAGAAAGAAAAAGAGAATCACTTGATAATTTTATTACCATATCTATTGATATGACCAAAAGTTCAAAAAGTGAATACTTCTATCTTTATGATAGCAGTTATGATAGTTATGTAGGATTCAAAATAAATTTGGAAAATATCGTAAACAATTTTATTTTCGATGAAAATAAATCTTTTGAAGAATACAATGATTATGAAACAAAGAAGTATTTTGGAATAGAGGATAAATACGAACTTGAGATTTTTGACGACTGGCATGGCGCTACACTTCTGATTTTAACCATCAAAATCCCCCTAAAGAAAGCAATTGAAAGATTGAGAAAGCATTTTTATTCAGAAGTTGATGAAGGTGATAAAGAGACTGCTCTTACTATATACAAAGTTGCAGCCACTCAGTTATTTGAGAATCTGCAAAGTGAAGCAAGTGATTTATCTCATATAATTGACGGCTCATCTGGAGTAGAGGATGAAGATCAAAGAGAAACAGCAATAAAAACATTTAATGAAAATGCTGAATTCATTAGAAAGCAAACAAGAGGATGGAATGATTTATCATTCCCTCTTTTGGAAGAAGATGCTACAGAAGCATATAGTCTCCCTCTTATTGTAGGTCTTATTGTTGATTCTATAGGGGTGTATTAGAAAAAACTCCCACCGGAAATACCAGTGGGAGCTTGAACCTATTACCAAACCAAAGGAAATACAGAAAAAAGTAAACCTTTAACTATATATTACTCGAAATTTTATTTCTGTCAAAGTGAAAATATGATATAAGTAGAAAAAATATTTTAGAGTGATGATATGTTTACCTATATTTTATATATTATGCCTTTGTCTGAAACGGCAAAAGAACTTTGCGATAACATTGAGGCTTACAAAAAGGAAATCTTAGTTACAGAAGTTTATTCTGATACTGAGTGCGGAATTTGCATTGGTGTGAACAGTGCAAATGAAATTGACTTGGAAGAAGTTATATGGGATACTTTAAAAGAGGGCGTTATTCCTCATGGCAATTACTGGTCCATTCATATTGGGTACACATCTATGATCAATAAAAAGTTCTTAAAAGAAAAGTTTGTAAATAAAGTCGATTATAAACTTCCAGAAGATGAAGAAACAGAAATCGTGGACAAAGATCAAAAGAAATATCCACCTCCATCGAAGTTATTAAATAACACTTCATCGAATGATTTGACTTGGCGTTTTTTGTAATATTTAAGGATGTATAGTATTATAGAAGTAATCTAAACTTCTATATGGATGCGATATGTCTGAAATGGTCACTCTTGAAAAATACAAAGTTGCATACTGGAATCCGAGTACTGCTCATTTAATGCACTCTAAAATGGTTCCAACTTATGAAAAGGCTCAAGCTGTTGCAAGGAAAGTTAAAGAAAATGGCTTTATATATACGATTATGGAGTCAAAAAAGGTCGGTGACGGTTCATACTCTTGGCAAGTTCTAGATGATGGTGTAGGCGCTTATTTACCTATGGCATCAAATGCTTGGAAATACCGAAAACAGATCGGGTATGGTGTAGCAGGTATTGTTCTGTATAGACTGATTTTTAAGTAGTAGGTGATAATATGAAATCCGCAATTGCTACAGTATTTGGAGCAACTCTACTTGGCTTGGTAAAGACAACTTCTGGTTCTAACTCTTTTATAGATCCAAGAAAGATTCCGCAAGAATTGGATATTAGTTTTACAATAGAATCAATTCCAAGTATTGGATTTTTAGATGCCATTGAAAATGAGGAAGATGTTGATGATTTAAAGGAAGTGCTTGAGAATAGATTAGAAAGCATAATATACTACAGTAAGCAATGGCAAGAACAAACAGCTGATATAAGAGGTAGAATTCCGCAACAAAATATTAATAATTTCTTTGACAATACACCTGCTGACCCAAATAGTACGACTTCATTCAATGATGATTTTAGTAGTATAAGTGATTTTACCGATTACGATTTTCAAACCTTTGTGAGTTTAGATCAAATTCTGTATGTATTTAAAAACTTGATAACAAAAATAAAGTTTGATTTGTCTGTAGGCAACGATTTTGATCCATATGTTGAATCTGCACTTATAATGAATATATCCGTAAGAACAAAATTTTTGGTTCCAGATGCAGCTGCATATTTTATAATCGGTCTATCAAAATTGTTATTATGGGATGCTAGTGCAGACATTACTATTAAAAGGATTCAGTACGATTTTGACCGCTTAAATGACGATACAAAAAGACTTCTATTCCCTCAAGAAATGGGTGGTTCCGAGTTGAGGAAATTTTAATGCTGAATAAATCCGCAATTGCCACAATACTTGGAACAACTTTGCTTGGTCTGATGAAATCAAAGGGCAGTGCCAACCTTGCCGAAACTGAAAACTCTTGGGGTATCCGTTTAGCTATGCTCAAAGGGTTCTTAGCGCTTGACAAACAAGAAAGAGGACGCATTATGCCTCCAGACATTGAAGACTATCCACGCTCTTTGTATGATAACCAAGAATATGGCGCTCCATACTTCAATGAAATGAGTGTTCAAGAAGTATCTTCTCATTTAAGAGGATGCTGGCTTGATGACTTTAACGAAGACTCTTATCCTTGGCAGACTCTAATTAGGGAAGAAGATGGAGAGATACAATTCTGGGAGTTTTGGTCAAGTGAATGCTTTGAAGGCTTAAAAACAAAACCAAGATATTCTAGGTTTATGCAAGGTAACATATCAAACTGGGATATTGGCAAGATTATTGAAACCTTCGACAAAGACTTTAATTCTATCCTTTTGCCACTCGGTTATGAAGTTTCAAAAACAGAGATAATTCCTCTCAGAACCGAGTTTGTTAGCATTACATATATAAAGAGGGTCAAAAATGGCTCTACATCTTTTATAAACCCAAATAAAGTTCAAGGCTCAATAGATGTTGATTTCACCTTTACTATTGAAGGAGAAGACTATCTTGGCTATGAAGACGAGGATGTAATCAGTACTGTAAACTCTGCAAAAAACAGGTTAGCCTCTATTGTTAAATACAGTAAGAAATGGCAAGAGCAGATGATACAAATAAGAGATGAAGATCTTACAGTTGGAGACATTAATCTTTTTTTTGCAAACAACAATTCAGAATCTCACCATGATTATGCATTTGTAGATGACTTTATGGCTATAGGTAATGATATGGGACTTGATTACCTCATGAAAAGTATTTTTGTACTACAAAATCTTCTAAACTGTACAGAATTTGAACAGGTATATGTAGACCTTGATGAATATGAGATCACTATGAGTGCTTCAATCAAAATAAGACTGATGGATTCTAAATCTATTCGTGCCTTGCTTGAATCTATTGTTCAGATGATTTCTTGGACAGGTGGGGCGGACAACTATTATGTAGAAAATCTTGATATCGATCCAAAAAAGATAATGAACGAAGATACAAAGAGAATTGTTTTTGGTCTTAATAATTCTGAATTAAGGAAGTTTTGATGAATAAATCGACAATTTTCACAATACTTGGCACAGCTCTGCTTGGGCTTTTGCCAAATGCCACTCTAGGGTCTTCCAATATTAAGAAGACCTTTAGGCATATGCAAAAAAAATATGTAAATGTGAAAATGAAGGTTCAACTTTATGGCCATGGTTATTCTCCAAAGATATTACCTGCTTGGCGAATAGAAAGGTCTTTTACAGACACTGACTTAAGATATTACATCAATATGATTAGAAGATTGAATCGTAAGTTTTTACAAAGTATTTCTGAAATAGAAGATATACAGGAAGTTTATTATTATGATTACGACTTTTTTGATGCGCACACTGAATTTATACTAAAGGGGATAAACAAGTCAAGAAGCCGCAGAAATTATCATTCATATTGGAAAAAGCATGTAATAAACTCAATAAAATGGAATTTCAGATATAGCAATCTAGAAGATGCTTTTAGTAATTACTATGATGGTGTAGTCGCACTAAGAGATATACAATACAAACAGTACGATACATATCTATATTTTGCGAATGAAAAAGATAAAGAAAAAGGTATTGTTACTGTTGAATGTTCTTTAACCAAAGAAGAGTTTGATGGCTTCATTAAAACCCTTTCTGGTCAAAGCACATCAACCGTCAAAGAGATTTTATCTGAAGACATTATGCGAGATATTCTAAGAACTTATTCTCCTATTATTTACACTCGATATGAATCCTTTCCAGATCATATAGATTATAAGGCAGTATCTGAAGTGGTATGGTCTACAAAGCCCAGTAAGTTTTTAAATATGGTATTAAATATGCGTGTTCATGATAGTGAACTACGGAGGTTTTAATGTTAAATAAATCATCAATAGCATCAATTTTAGGTGTCAGTATTTTGGGTTATTCAAAGAACCTGCTTGGTTCTAAAAACAATAACAGGCAATTCGAACATCTTGAAGAAGACTATATCAACATAAAAATAAAATATCAGTATAGATATCCTGATAACATCTATGATGTTTACCTCTATGATTCTTTGCTTGGCGATGACTTTAGAAAAATAGTCGATGCGTTTACCAAAATAAACCAAGAATATAAGGAAAAAATTAGCAAAATAAACATCCTTGAAAAGTTTAGATCTGGGTTCGATATTCATCAGCATTATATGAATTACATAAAGCGCAATATTCCTGATGATATCTTTTCTTCAAATTTCAATATGATTGGTGATTACATTTCATATATAGAGTCGAAGCAAAGGTTTGCAATACAAGATTTTTATCTCAGATTAAGCGAAGAATATCCAACAGTAACAATTGATGACTTACTGTTTCCTGCGTTTGATTTTCAAATATATGGCAAGAAAGATGGTCCATATTATGGACCCCGTACGCCTGCCTACAGATTAAGATCAGGAGAATATTTTTATCATCGTCCAGAATGTTTCGATCTTTTTATTATAGAGTCTCGAATGTCAAAAAACGCTTTTGATAAATTATGTCGTGTTAAAAATCGATCTCAAACCACTTCTTCATCAATCAAAGAATCGTTATGTGATTTAATAACGGATTTTTTCAGACAGCTTATTTTCGAGATGTTCCCTCGTTTGATTGACAATGACATCAGGCACTTCAAGACTAATTTCAGAGTTTTGGATTGCGAAGTTTGGACAAAAGACAATAACAAGTTTATTGAACATGCCATTTTATATAGTTCAAGCGATACTGAATTAAGAAAGTTTTAAAGAAATAGCATCGTGACGAAGTTGGTGCGGAACAGGGAGATAATTATGCCTAAAAAATATCAAATCATATATGCCGATCCACCTTGGGATTACAAGGGACAAACACAACACACAGGAAGGGGTGGAGTTCAGTCTGGTGGCGCTAAAAGTCATTACCCTACCATGACCACCACCGAAATGAAAAAACTCAATGTAGAGGACATAGCAGACCCTAAAGGATGCCTTTTGTTTATGTGGACAAGTTCTCCTCACTTGGATCAGGCAATTGAGTTGATGAAGGCTTGGGGATTTGATTATGCTACGATTGGATTTATATGGGATAAACAAAGACTAAACCCAGGGTACTATACCCTATCTCAATGTGAGATATGTATTATCGGAAGAATGAATAAAATACCCCAACCAAGAGGTGCTAGAAATATTAGACAACTTGTATCCATAGAAAGAACTCGTCACTCTCAAAAACCCGGTGAAATTAGAGATCGAATTAAAGAAATGTTCCCCAAACAAAATGCAATAGAGCTGTTTGCTAGGAGTAAAAACAAAGGCTGGGATTCATGGGGTAATGAAGTGCGATCTCAGATTAAACTGATCAAAAGGCAAAGAAAGTTAAAAGGTGCAGCCAATCGGAGATATAGATGAAAAAGGAGGTTTTAATGGAAAATGGAATCAATGTTTTATCGTTCTTCGATGGTATATCAGCTGGTCAAGAAGCACTAAGACAGCTTGGTGTAAAGGTTAACAGATACATAGCCGTTGAAATTGATCAAAGCGCCATAGCCATTACACAGGCAAACTTTCCAAATACAGAGCAAAGAGGTGATATCTTATTGCTTCATACAGACATGAAAGCATTTGTTACTACTCTACCGAAGATTGATTTAATCTTCGCAGGTTCTCCATGCCAAGGCTTTTCTAAAGTTGGAAAAAAGAGGGGGTTCGATGACCCAAGATCTAAATTGTTCTTTACATTTCTAGAAATATTTAATGAGATTAAATCCCAACAGTCCAACCCAGACATACCGTTCTTTTTTGAAAATGTTGTGATGGGTAAACAATGGGCAGATGAAATTTCTAAATCTTTAGGCGTAAGGCAAGAATTGTATGATGCAGTCCATTACTCTCCAAATGCTAGAGCAAGATATTATTGGACCAATTTAAGAACTCCTAGAGCTATTATTGAAAAGTACAAACAAGAAGGTGGGTGGAAGACCTATCAAGATATTATGACCCCTATAGTTGAAAGGAAGAATATGATTCCTCATACAACAAAAGGTAAAAACAAGTACAAATTTGTCGAAAGTAGAGATAATGACTTTACATTAAGCCTTCTGGGTTCATTTAGAAAAATCAAAAAAGATGGAACACTTGGTAGGCAAAGCCAACCATATCGAGTGTATAGAACTGACTCTAAAATGTGTACATTTCTAGCTGAAGCAGGAGGATGGGGCGCAAAGGCCGGACTTTATTCTAGGAAGTTGCAGAGTGTTCCAAAAGGTGTTTTTACAACAATAGATGCAAACCATATTGCTGTTATGCCAACTCCTGAAACTTGTTTAGAGGCTATGGGTTTTCCTCGGTCATATTATGGCGGTGTATATACACTATCAAGTAAAAACAAGAAGAGTAAACTTACAAGAAATGCAAAATACAAAGGTGTTGGCAACTCTTGGCATGTGACTGTAGTTAAACTTTTAATTGAATGGTATTGCCGGTCTTCTGGTTGGATAGGAAGGTGATGTATGACTTCAGATTATTATTATACAGTTGGAACAATCGTATTTTGCTTTGCTCTTGGAATGGCAGGTGCGAAGCATACTGAACCTGTTGTGTACAGACCAAAAAACAAAAAAGATCCTTTGAGGAACTTTTACAGACTTTCAAAATCACAAAAAAGAAAAATCACAGCTGTAGACCTTTCAAATATGGGATTAAGTGAATTGCCTGATGATCTTTTTTTGGGTTTTGACAACCTAGAAAACATTCTTCTTACTTTTAGTGACTTCAGAGAAATACCACAAGCTGTATTCAAAGTTCCAACATTAAAAAAACTAGATATATCAAACAACCTATTACACAGAATTGATCGAGATATTGGAAATCTAACAAACCTTAAAACATTGATGATTGGATCTTACAGAAGAGAAGCTCCAGACGAGATTGTATGCCCTAGTATTACAACAATAAATTTATGGGCAAACACTCTAGATAAAGATGTTTTTGAGGTATTAATAAAGAAGTGCACTGGGAAAGAGCCTAGCGAATTGAGGAGATTTTAATGTTTACGAATCGTTCAACATTGGCAACAATCATTGGTGTTGCCCTGCTGGGAGCAACCAAAAGCAAAGGGTCTCGTTCTTCAAAAATGTATAGACCTAGATCCATACAAACTTTGATCAACCTATCAAAATCAAAATCCAAACGAGAAAAGATATTTGAACTGGATTTAAGTGGTCCTATAAAAATGGAAATGGACGATGAAGAAGATCTTTTGATGGAAATACCTGAAGTGATCTGCAAGTTCACAAATCTTAAAAAATTAAACTTGAGCGATAACTTTTTTGCTGACAAAAGATTGTATTTTGATCCATTCCAAGGAATACCTGAGTGCTTTAAGAATTTAACCAATTTAAAAGAAATAAACATATCGAATTGCCAACTTGACAGGATTCCAGATGCTTTAAGGTTAATCCCATCTCTAGAGAAGGTAAGACTTGTTAATAACAATATTATTGAGATTCCGGAATGGATATCAAGGATGCCAAATCTTTTGGACTTAGATTTAAACCACAACAAAATTCGAAATTTCACTTCCCAACAAATAAATATACATCTTTTTCAAACAGATTATGTTTCAAATAAATATAATTATGGTGTTAATCTTTACAACAATCCAATACAAGACTTGCCTTTTGATTTTGGAAGCGTGTTTGGAAAGATGGCCGAGAAAATAGGATTAAACCTAAAACATGGTACAGAGTATATAGAATCTGCAGGAATGCATCTAACTGTATCAAAAAACAACTTTACTTCCAAAAAAGCACTGCATTTTTTAAAAACAGGAGTGCCTTTTGATTACATGAAAAGAATTTGTCTTCATGGCGGTGTCGTCAAAGAAAATGTTTTTCGTGATTGGAAAGATTTAAGCAATCATAGTAATGAAGATTTCATAAGAAAGTACAACCTTGCTCTAGAAGACCAAGAACTGATGAATGCTTTTTTAGAGGAAATAAGTATTGTTACTTTTCCAAACTTTGATACTGGGGAAGGAGAGATATCTGAAAACGAATTAAGAAAGTTAAGCCATATTCGAAAAATAGATATTAATGTGATAGGCGGATTGCTCTTTAAACTGCCTTCATTCCTGTCTGGCTTTGAAAAATTAAGGACTGTGAGCATCAGTGGATTTAAAAACCACATGGGAAGGGATGGGGGATATATAATTGGCTTAAATCACATAAGCCAAGTGAAGTCATTAAAGATAGAGGGAATAAATATTGACGCTTCAGAACTGTCCTCGTTTCATAGTTTAACTTACCTTTATCTTGATGATATTGACAATATGGATGAACTCCCAAATGATGTATGCACAAATAATGCAGAAAGCTTAGGGTTTTTAACAATGACTGGTCGATTCTGGAGAACATTTCCGAGAAACTTTGGAATGCTCAAAAATTTAATTAGGCTGAATCTTAAATTATCTTATTATGACACTTGGCGAAGTCCTATACAAAATGGTGTTTACTTTGAATGCCCAGATGCCAAAAAAGTATTAAACTGGATAAGACAAGGTTTGCCTCAAAAAATAATTGTACAAATTACAGAACAGTGCAATAAACCTTCACCGAATTCTGAATTGCGGAGGTTCTGATGTTAAATAAGAACGCACTAACAGCAATTTTTGGTGTTGCAGCTCTAGGTGTTGCATCAAAATTAAAAAAAGGCTCAACGAATGAAGGCATAGTAATGACCTTCCCTAGTGTTGAGGCTATGCTCAACTGGATAAAGAAAAATGATCCAGAAGATATCACAACCATTCATTTAAAAGATGCCAACATAAATTCCCTGCCACAAGACATTTTGG
>Ga0181590_10004884_pt1 | contig 11135 bp, 15 predicted proteins | sample 071ome_34_FD_132446 | JGI IMG/M metagenome (GOLD analysis project Ga0181590, IMG submission 132446) | Coastal salt marsh microbial communities from the Groves Creek Marsh, Skidaway Island, Georgia - 071411BT metaG (megahit assembly) | ecosystem: Environmental > Aquatic > Marine > Intertidal... | reverse complement strand
TTTGTTTGAATCGGTCATTTCTTTACCTGATACCTCGTTTCATTGTCGTCATTATTGTCTGTGTCAGTTGGTAATTGAATTGCCCAAAATCCAACATTGTTATTTACTTCTTCTTCACTTAACTTTTGAATTATTTCGAATATTTCATCTTCGCTTAAATCTTCTTTATTAAGTTCACTGTTTGCCATCAGTCTTGCGGCTTCTCGTAAATCACCTGTAGCCGCCTTTTCTACTTTCACAGGACGCCTTGGTCCTTCTACTACTTTTTCCTTTATTATTTCTTTAATAACCTCTACAGGTTTTTCAACTATTCTTTCGGGTCCGGGAACTTCAACGATTTTTTCAACCTCGACAATCTTCTCGACCTCGACAGGTTTCTCAACAATTTTTTCCTTTTCAACAATCTTCTCGACTTCAACAGTGACCTCCTTTGGCTTGGCTTTTAGTTGTTCTTCTAATGCTTTAATTTTAGCAATATATTGTTTTTCTTGTTTTGCGGATAATGGCACCACCACTTCACGCACAACTTCTTTTGGTTTTTTATCCAATTGCTCTAGAGCATCGTCAAGCATAGATAAGGTATTACCATAACGTTCCCATAAACTATCTAATGCTTTTTTTAATTCTTCTTTACTTGCCATCATCCAACCTCTTTTGCAATTTCTTTTCAAGTTCTAAAATTGCTTTTGGCGGAGTAAGGTCTATGTTAATATCTGCTTCTTTTTCGATTATTTTTTCTACTACTTTAGGTTGTTGTTTTAATTGTTTCTCTAATTCATCTATTCTTTTTTTTTGACTGGCACTCTCCGCCATTGCAACCGCGGCATCATCTACAGCAGAAGGTTGATTACTTGGCTCCTCACTACTGTCGATTCCAAGTGCCCTTTCTGATTGTATGTGTACGTTGTTATCTGCTGTTCCCCTATGTTCGGCAGTATCTGTATCCTCTGCTTCACTATTGGTCTCTCCGATATTACTGGAGGTGTCTGAGGATTCAGATAGTTCGTTGGATTTATTGGTCCTACTCCTTCCGTCATACTCTGGTCCTTTTTTCTCTAAATTAATTCCGTATCTAATCAATGTCTGGTTGGCGGCAATAACTAAAACAACCGCTAGTGGATCAAATACGAACACTAGCATTAAGATGAATAATCTTACGGCTTGGTCTAAATAGTTTTGGCTATCGCCACCATAAATTAATTGGGCTACATATTTAATAGGTCCGACTTCTTGTTCTAGATTTCTTACTATAGATTCTGCCCCAAACTTTTCATCATTTAGTGTAGCAATAGTATCATATATACCATCTATCTCTTGATTAAATTCATCTATCTTTATTAAATTGTCGTCCTGTGTAGAGTTTGTTAAGTCTCTGAGTCTGTTTATTTCGTCATTAGCATCGTTAATTTGCTCTTGTGCTTGACTTCTATATCTGTCTATTGTATTTTGGAATACTCTGATATCAGCAGTAGCCTGCTGTCTCAGTGTATTTTTCTGTTCTGCTATGGAATCACGTTCCTCTTTTTGATTTGCAAACAATTCATTTGCTTGAGCAATATAATCTATCTTCTCTGTTTCAGCACTTCTGAATGCACCACCTTCTTCAAGTGTAACTACTTCTACACCTTTTTCACGCAGGTTGTTTACTGCTTCATCCAGTGTTGCAAGTCTGGCATCAAGTACTGCAATATCTTGGGCCAGTTGATTTCTCACACTATCTATTTGACTTTGGTTATAATCTATATCTCCTTGAACACGTTCCCAAGCACCATCTCTAATTGTTTCTTGTTGAGTAATACTTTGGGAATTATCTACACCGCCACCGAGAGAGTTTATACGCTCTTGGATAATTGTTATCTTATTTTGTTCTCTTGAAATTCGTTGTTCAATACGTTCAACAGTAGCAAATGCTTCACTACTTTCTCCTGCTTGGTCTAAATGTGCTTTTGATAGGTATCCGAATATACCCATCGATGTTATTAACATTAAAACAAATACTGCTGTACACAAATAGACTTTCATCAGTCTACTAGTTTCTTCCCAGTACCTGTACAACCATGAGGCAGTAAGAAGTTTTCCAACTTCTAATGTTCCTGCCATAATAGCAATAGGTAAGGCTGATGCACTAAAGATAGCCATCAATCCCTCTATGCTAAACCATGCCGCAACACCGGCGATGGCTAGGGCTGTAAATAATGTAAATAGACCAAACCACATAGTAAAAGTATTTATCTTATAATAAATACAATTATGATACTATCCTGGAGCCACAATCAATCAAAAGCACGTCTAGAATGTACTATAAATGAGGATTTAAAGTATTTTGCATACAAAGGCGGTGCTAAAATACAAAAATTTTACAAAGAAGAATTAGTAACTGTAATTCGAGATGACGATGTATGGGAAGAAGAAAAACATTGGCTAAGTAGAAAATTTGGTGATAAATTAGGAAAATATGAACCAATAGATTTAGAAGAAGGTGGGCCTCAACATACTTGGAAAGTAATTAATAATTGGCCTATTAGAGATGCTTTTCCTGTTTTTGGTATTACACCAGACAAAGAATATTTAGATAGATTACAACGACCAGCCTCTGTACAAACAGGCATGGACATGGAAATAGTTTTAAGAAATGAAGAACGCAAACTATGTATAGAAATAGATAAAAACGGTGACTACTGGCAAAGACCATTTTGTGAGGAGGAAGAAGTTTTTTATAATGTACAACCTTGTTGTGTATTTCCTAATAATCCAGGGCGTTTAAAACTATCTCAAAAAGAAGCAGAAGTTCTTTTAAGAACGGTGCATAGTGACAAATTAGTATGACTGTTTATTACATAGATTTTGAAGACTTGTCTTATTTCCATGAGGAAAGATTGCAAGTAATCAATACAAAATACAAAGGCAACACAGGCACCGATTTTAGATTTATAGGAGATAATGCTGATATAACATTGTATTCCTATATTCAAATGGTACATAGTTGGAACAAAAGACTTGATTTAAACGATGTTCCTAAAATAAAATTTCAAGATATTCTTAATAGAAATATTAAATTAAACAACGATGACTTTTTAGAAATTAGTGCCGATTTATGGTGGGCATTAAAAAATAGAAAATGGATTGAAGGATTAAACATCATTGTTGGTAATTGTTTTGAATCTTGGGTTACAGGTTTACATCAGTTTGAAGCATGGAACTTACATGATACTTTAGATTTTTCAGTTTTGGATGACACACATTTAGCAAATAGATTTTTATATGTGTTTGATAATTATGATAAAAATTGTGAGAAAATGTATCCTCATATTGAATGGGTACCTACACATGCATTTTTACATGAAGCCGTAAGTGTAATGCAAATGGAACGAGAACACAATACTTGGATAAAAAGAAATTGCCCTTGGTATGATAGTTCCAACAAATACATAGATACAATACGTGACAATATTTTAAATAGAGAAAAAGAATACAAATATACTTGTTTATTAGGTGGGATGAAAGAGCACCGAATTAATTTACTTGAGAAACTACAAAAAAATAGATTAGATAACGATGGTATATTAGGTACATATGATGTTGGTTGGGATCTTAGACCTAAAGGTGAACAGAAGATGACCAGTGATAGATGGACCTTAGAAGATTGGGTAGCAAATTCTAAGTTATGGATATCTATGGAAACTTGGGGAATAAAAATAAAAGATAATAAAAAATTTATACCTTCCAGCAGTATAACAGAAAAAACCTATAAACCTATGATTTTTGGAATGCCGTTTGTGGTTAACGGTGGAGAGTATGTACTGTCTAGTTTAAAAGAAATGGGCTTTGAAAATTTTGTAGATATTTTTGGAGATTATCATAGCATAGATCATTATGCATTTACAAATTCAAATATTATAGAAATAATCAAAGATATAGATAACATTTACGATACAAACAAAAATAAAATTGTAGATGCCTGTATACACAATTTTAGTCATCTAAAAAGTTTTGAAGATGAGTGGTGGTCTAACGGAATTAATAATACTTTAGAAAGGACACACTAAACACACGTCTGTGTTTAATATGCTGTCGACTCTGTTCATATTATCTCATATATTAGTATTGTGTTTCGAATTCACCGGACGTCTCCGATTTCAAACAGGTGCCACAATAAGACCTATTGAACGTTTTCTAAAAACCTCATTTTTTGATGGTCAGCAAGTTCAACAGTAGCACTATTGGCTTCATGTTCTCTTACTGTGACTTTTTGTACCCAGCATCTTCCATTAGTAAGTTCATTTACAATTTCAGTTGCTTTGTCAAAAGCCATCTCAGCAAACCTCTCACAACCTGTTGCAGTTACAATTCTTAAGTCTATAAGACCTTTGTCTCTCAACATAATAATTGTTTCCATTTCAGGATCGTCTTCGGCCACTAAGTATGTATGGTCAAACATTTCTGCTAACCAAGTCTTCAATGGCTTTAAGCCACCAAAGTCTACAATCCAGTTGCGTTCATCTAATGAATCGCCACCGAATGTAAATTCAAATTGTAAAGCATAGCCATGAATTAGATTGCAGTGGCTATCTGCTCGCCATTGTCTAAAGGCGCAACTATGCCCAGTGTTGTGTGCATAAGTCTTGCCTGAATAAAATCTTTTCGTCATAGTGTCTCAATCTTTGATGTTTGTTTTGTGTAACCTTTGCTAATTTCATCATTAGTCTTAGCCACAGTCAAAATATGTTCTAACTTGATGGTAACAGTTGCTTCTGGATTTACTGTCATCATGTATGGCATTAAACCAAAGCCTTCAGCACTTCTACCTACAATCAAAGGATTATCGAGTTCAACGTACCCGTCTTCTCTTTTATCTTTCTTTAGTCTTGCAACTAATTCTTCACCGGTTGTAAGTCTGCAACTGACAACTTCGTTTTCTTTAATAACTTCAATAAGCATAGTATTTTCCTGTAATGTTTGTATTATACAGATTAGTTATGAAAAGTCAAGTCTTTTCTATAAAAATCCAGGCAATAGTTGTTTGTACACTTGGTGGGTTTGATTTATGTACTTCTAATTGGTACTTTTGTGCAAATTCTTCAACTGCATCTGCTACTCCCTCTAATGCGTAATCATCAAATACAATTAAACCTTTTGACATTTTTGAGTAAATCCATTCTGCATCTTTACTCACACTTTCCTTAGAATGGTCACCGTCTATAAAAGCAAAACCTATATCAGGTAAGTCTAAATCATACATAGGAGAAAACCCTTTTATAATTGTAACATTCTCGTATTCCTTAAATTTATTACATACTTTGTCATAGTCGTATGTTTTTGAGAAGTCTACTTCGACCATTAGTATACCATCTAATGTTAACTCTTGTGTTTGTTGACCTTCGAATGGGTCTATAGCATAAACGTGATTAGGATTACTATGTTCTACTAAATGCATTAAACTCTTGCCACATAATACACCAATCTCTATACAATTAGTTTCAGCAGTAACAGTATCATTTATTAATCCTTCTACAATTGATGCTTTATCAGGATGGAAATATCCGGGTGTTGATTTCCATTTCATTTTAACAACGTTCCTTTATCTAACATTTTTTTAATTTCTGCTACACCTATAGTATCAAATAAGGATACACTCAAAATAGTTCTTGGCTGGTCTTCTGACATATTAAAGGATCTATGCAAACATGCTGTGTTATAAAAGAATGGAACATGTTCACGTGATATATATTCTGCAATTACTTCCACATCATCATCTGGAACGGCACCAGCAAAATGTTTTTCGATTTCTTCAGGATGTACATCAAGTGTTTTATGAACTCCCCATTGTGCTTTGCATTTACCTAGTTCACCTGATACTAAAAAGTTTAATGCACATCTTCTGCTTTTAAATATAGGCCCTTCACTGTGCCAAGGCCCAGTATTATTGGGTTTCGTACGAATTAAATAAACGTTACAAAATTTTAAATTAAAATTAGACCTACACCATTCTAACAAATCTTTTGCTACATCAGGATGAATATTACCTATTTCCCAAGAAGATTCTTTGGTAGTTGTTATAAAATTTGCACTACCACTACTATCTAAATTAATTCCTGATAAAAAATCGTTTGCTTGTTTTTGTTGCTCGTTAGAATATATTTCCTGAGATTCATAAAACCTTTCGGGTAAAAACAGTTCAGGTATCTCTAAATATAAATGTTCTGGTTTGAGCATAACAATATTTACAAGATATTGTAAATAAATTTATACTATTCCGGCTTGCTCTTCAGTCATATTAATTAGCCCTTCTCTAATTAATTTCTTTCTGTTTGCCATATGCTTGTCTTGTATTTCTTCTTTACTTCCTCCGAAATACGCAACTGCATGTCCTTCTTCGACCATAATTTCAGTAACCTTTCTCCAAGCATCTATTTTAGGATCATACACATTAAAGTCGCCTAGTATTCTACCAAACTTACCTTTCATGTCTTCACCTTTTTTATTAATTTGTGTTTTGAGAATAGGACCTGACTTGTTGTCCAACATTTCTTTTAATCTAGCCTTTGCGGCTAAACCAAATCTTTTTTCTACTTTGTCTCTGGTTCTGCTTTCTGGTGTGTCTATACCTATAAGTCTAACACGTTCATCTTTAAGAACAATGCCAAAACCTAAGTCTATATCTACGTCAACAGTATCACCATCGATTACTTTTAAGACTTTGCATCTGTATTCGTACATAATTACTCCTGTGTTTCTACAAGAGTATTTATCTTAAAATACTGTTTTAATCGTTTCTTACAAGGAAGGTGTGATTAGCCAAAACTGCAACAACAGGATAGACACTACCCCAATTAGGCTGACTAATATTGTGATTGTAATAATGTGTTGCTCCGCTTGTAGGATCTATTGTAACACCTTTCAGTGCCAGTAATGCTACTTGAACACTTTGTTTCCAGGCTTCCATATTAGGACCAATTGGTTTACCTTTACGACTACCTTCGTGATATACTATCTGAATAGCATCGCTTTTTCCATCACAATACCAACTGAACTGACATAAACCAATTACAGGCATTTGATTGCCTCTCCAGTTTACATGATACTTTGCTTGTTGAACAACATCACATACATTGTTTGGATATTTTTCGTGTTTTACTCTATTGAGTGTAACGTGTGCTACAGCACTTTTACCTGCAAGAGTTTCACCCTTTGCTTCATGATAAACATTAGTGGCTAAACACAATGCTTGTTCAGGATCTATTTCAATTCCATCTACATTATACGGTGCATAACTTATCATCATTGAAAGTAACACCTGTTTTATCGTTAACAATTCCATATCTCCAACTCCAATATTAATATATTATACTAAAATTGTGTATATGTGTCAAGTTTTTGTCCAGGTATTTTGGACGTAAATGTATTTATGTAATGTCTTTGAAGGGTATTCTACTTACTTTGGCCCATTGTTCATCTTTGGTATATTTTGTTGCTTCTTCGTAAGTAGGTAAAGGATCTTTGACTTTTCTGATTACGGGCCATTCTTTACTCATTTCTTTATTAAAGTCTAACCAATGTTGGTCTTCAGGTGCAAGTTTTCTATCACTTACAATAGCATTTACTGGGCACTCTGGTTCGCAGATAGCACAGTCAATACAAATATCAGGATCAATAACTAAAGTATTTTCACCTTCAAAAAAACAATCTACAGGGCAGACTTTAACGCATGTAGTATGCTTACAGTCTACACACTCTCCTTTAACAACATAGGTCATAAAATATTAACTCCAATGCTTTATTTAACAAAAATAAGGCATTTTCATACCATTTTTTTGTTTCGTTGTAAATAAAAGTAACTGATTGGTTATAGAACCAGTTGACAAAGAAAATGTTTCACCTCTCATCAAGATGTGATAGATAGTACAGGAACTCGGCGTTCCCCAATCAGTCAACACAGACTCCGGAGTCAATTTGTGTTACAATTCCGCTGGAAATGGCTTGACGCCATAATTGTTCGCTGGCTAAATTCTTAGCCTTTGCTTCGCATTGGATATCGAAATCTTTCCAGAAACTCAATGCCCAATCATTCGCATCTTTATTAGGATAGTAGTCTGAGTGAGCTCTCAGTTTTTGTTTTTTATGACCTTCTTCAAGAAGTCCCACAATGTCATGCAAGCCAACGTGGGTATCATCACCAGCAGGTAAATGCTCGTCGCGACTGTAACTATAATGCATAGCAGGGCGAACTCCACGCCAACTGTCGATAACCGCTTTAACTCTGTCATCCTCGGGTTGTATGTATTCTTCATCTCTAATCCAGTGATGGTGTATGTCTAACACCAATGCAACATGATCCTTAAGTTTTAGTGATTCGTCTAGACCCCAACACATCTCATCATTCTCTATAGTGATTGTGTTACGGGCCTCGGGTGAAAGTTTAGGGAGTACTTTGATAATACCTTCGGCACCTTGTCTACCCGATATATGTACATTTATCTTCATGTCTTGGAATTCTTTACCATATCCCATCCAACGAGCCATGTTTACATGATATTCAAATTCGTCAATACTTCGTTCCACAACGTCAGGTTTGTCGCTAGCCAGTACACAAAACTGCCCAGGATGGAAAGAAATACGAACATCAAGATCACGAGCCAATTGGCCCACCTTGCCGAATCCTTTCTCCAGCATCCGGATATTATCAGGATCGTCCCACATGTAGCGATAATTTGGCTCAGTAGCCATAGGTATTTGATTACTTCCAAGTCTGACCATTCTCCTATTCTCAGGCAAACTACCAACCCATTCAACTAGGTTGTATGCACTTTGCATGTTGTGTTCTATAAGATCCAACATACGTTGCTCTGCAACAGACTGTTCTTGTCTTTTGCACCATGCAACAGTAGTTACCTTTTCGGTGTAGTTTTGTTGTATCTCCTTGAGGATCTTAGGCTTTTGACTTTGATCCGGGTCAAGATATTTGCAACAAAAACCGATACGTTGTAAAGATTGGTCAAACATGGCTAAATTATACTACCATAAAGCCTACATGTCAACTAAATATTGTTATGGATTTTGATTATATTATTGCTTGTGGTGACAGTTTTACAGAAGGTTGTTGTGATTTACTAGGCGATGAGTTTGGTGTTTTGCCTGCTTATCAAACATGGCCTGGGCAAGTTGCAAAACACTTTGATGTTCCTTTTGTAAATTTAGCAGAAGGTGGTGCTAGTAATTATGAAATTGCAATCCAACCAATTCAAAAAATACAAAAATTTATCACTACAAACCCACCTAAAAAGCCTTTGTTTATTTTTGGTTTTACAATAGATGACAGGATTCCGTTTTTCAACATGGAAAGAGGCAGAGTAACAAGTCATTTTACAACATTGCCTGAATATATAAATGGTTGGGATTTTGGATATACAAAACGTAATGCATTATTAACAGACTATTTGTTAATTGCATCTAGAATAGGTCATCAAAAATTTGCACATTCATCAGAAAATTTATTAAAATTTCAAGCATGTGATTTTGTTCCTGTTACGGACCATTACATACATCAAACTGTAAGAGCAATAAAGTTTGCAAATAATTACAAAAATCTTTTTGCAGATGCTAATGTGATATGGGGATTTATACATAGCATAGATTATGGAAACAGTGTTAAAACAAGAAGATGTATTAGCACTGATAAGGCATACGATGTAGATTTTCCTTATTGGGATAGATGTTTTAATCGATTCGAAGAACATAATAGACCATTACAGTGGTTAACTCAGGATAATAAGTACTGGTTAACAGATGAAGATAGGCATCCAAATAGAGCAGGAATTAAGTTGTATGCTGATTATATCATAGACGCAATTGAACAATTAGCATAAATACAACTGTAGAAATTCTACATATAATCGATTATATAATGGAGTAACCAACAATGGCAGATACTAACAATTTCGCATTGAAGGGTTTAGCAAATTTAGTCCAATTTGGTAAAAGAGGACTAAAAATACTAACAGACACAAACGACAATTATTTCAGTTTTACTGATAATGATGGATCTACTCTAGTAGAAGTTAGAGGTGCAAATGCTACAGTGGCAAGTGCATTCTTGACTAAAGGTCAATTTGACGCGGCTACATCAGCAGTAGCACAGTATGTGAGTACTGAGGTTCAGTACAACAGTGGAACAACAACATTGTTTGAAATACCTGCTAATGCTATGGTGTATGGGGTAACAGTTGATGTGGGTAGTCCATGGGTTAGTGCTGATTCAAGTACAGCCATCAAAGTTGGCGACGGCAGTGACGATGACAGATTATTCACAGCCGATGATGCTGACATGACGCAAACTTTTCAATTCCAAAGTAATTATCAACACATTTATAGTTCAAGCTCTAATATAACTTGTACTGTCGATACAGGTTCGGCCTCAAGCGGTGCCGCAACTGTAACAGTTCTAGTTGTAACAGACGATCTTACTATTAAAGATTACGGTTCTGTTGCAGACTTAGGTAGTGTTTAACTAACATAATGTGAAAATGCCGGGTTAGCCCGGCATTTTTTTTGGCTAAAATTTCTAAATCAAGATAAATACACACATAATGTTTAGAAAATTATTTAAAAAGGAAGTTACATTGAATAGAGAAGCAATTTTTGAACAACTTAAAATAGACGAAGGAGTTGTTAATGAAATCTATAAAGACCATCTCGGCTACCCAACATTTGGTGTCGGCCATCTCGTTCTCGAATCAGACCCAGAACACGGACAAGAAGTTGGTACGCCAGTATCAGAAGAAAGAGTCAAAGAATGTTTTGAAAGAGACTTGGACATCGCAATCGGAGAATGTGAGTTATTATACGAAGACGGGGTCTTTGCAGAATTACCAGACGAGGTCCAGCAGATCCTGGTTAACATGATGTTCAACATGGGTAGAACTAGATTAAGCAAATTTAAAAAAATGCATGCCGCTATACTAGAAGGCGACTGGAAAACAGCCGCAGTAGAAGGTAGAGACAGCAGATGGCATAAACAGGTTACTAACAGAGCAGAAAGGCTCATGGTGAGATTAGAGAACGTATAATGAAATTACAAGATTTCCTAAATGAAGCAAATCAAGTTAAGGCTAGTGAAAAGAAACCTAGTATTGTAAAGC
>Ga0181590_10004875_pt1 | contig 11144 bp, 10 predicted proteins | sample 071ome_34_FD_132446 | JGI IMG/M metagenome (GOLD analysis project Ga0181590, IMG submission 132446) | Coastal salt marsh microbial communities from the Groves Creek Marsh, Skidaway Island, Georgia - 071411BT metaG (megahit assembly) | ecosystem: Environmental > Aquatic > Marine > Intertidal... | reverse complement strand
TCCTCAAGCGAGGCACCCTCAATGTTGTCCTCAAGGGACTCAGTTGAAATCTCCCAATCAAGACGAAGCTTGACGCTGGAGAGTGAAGCCTTTGAGAAGGTTACTGCTGCGTTGGAACCGTCATCGGTTGCCTCCGTAGCCTTTCGCATGATGCGCGTACCAACCGACACATTGTCAATATCCATGCTTGATGCACGCATACGGACAACACGGCGGTTTTGCATAAGAACAGACTGATCGACCACAAAATCTAGGAACCGATTAGACTGTTCAGCGTTGAGAAGACCACCAGAGGCACCACCCACAACTGAGGTAGTGACTTCGTTAGCCTTTGCTAGAATTTCTTCTTGAGTTGCCATTTATATATTCCTCCTAATCACGACTCATAGCCCAGAGCCTTGACTAGCTCTTGTGGCAAATAAACATTGTTCCAGAAAGAAGGAGCAGACTTGCGGATTGTCTCCTCGTCACCCTCATCTTCATCGCCGTCTGGATCGACGCTCTTCTTGACTGCACCAGCAGCGGCAAAAGCCTCCACCTTTTCAGTCTGCTCAGCAAGTGAAGCCTCTGCGGAAGCAAGCTTCTGCTCCAACTCCTCACGCTGTGCATCTGCGCTCTTAGTAACTTCTTCGATCTTAGCGTCCATTGAAGCCTCAACCTCTTCCTTAAACGAAGCGGCGAAATCAGTGAACTTCTGATCGATGACCGAACCAAGAGCATCTTTCAAGATATCAATATCCATATGATCCTCCATTTGATCGTTATCCGCCTCAACCTCAGATTCAGTTGAAGCTTCTTCTAATTCGACAGACTTTTGTACATCTGCCTCTTCCTCAACTGTAAGCCAGTTGACGAATCGCTTTAACAAAGAAAGTTTCTCTTCGGCAGATGTATCCATCTCTGATACCTTAGCATAATTTTCATCATTACGCAAAGACTTCTCAACCTCTTCCAAAGTTGTACCTTCTTCATCAAGAACTTGTTCCAAAATATCTTCCATATTGGTGAACTCCTTAATAATATCATCATTACATGTACCGCATCCGCACGAACATGCAATTTCTTTTTCTAAATCAATATCGTCATCAAATTTGCGTGTGCAGTTATCCAATTGACGAACTTTTGATCTTGCCCAAACCCAACCAGGAGTACCACCCCAAAGGTTCCAAGCAATTCTTCCATTAGAAGGATAACCTTTATCACCCGGATCAGCACCAGTTGCTTTTAAGTCACCGGCATGTCTCGGGAAATACTTCGCTACCTTTCTAACGAACTCTGGAGAAGCAGTACCGCCTTGAGCCAGCCTTCTGGCTGAACCCATACCGACACTCGTTCCTCCACGACCGTGCTCTTTTCTTTGATTAAGACCAACCTGAGCCATACGTTGTACGGACTTAGGAATAGTCAAATTAATATCATTGCAATCAATTTTCAAAATGTAATCAAGTTGATCGGTAGTGTCAAACTTAACAATATCAATAACCGCAGCTGGGTTTGCAGGATTATCTACAAGACTCAACTCACCAAGTTCATACTTCTTAATTACATTTACAGGCTTACCACGGAACATCTTTTCTGCATCGATCTGCTTGTCAAGAATTTTACCCCCGACAGAGAACGAGCGAAGTGTACCGTCAAGAACTTTCTCCCAAGTATCCTGAGCGCCCTTAGAAATATACGCCTCTACTTGCATAGCGTTGTAGTCTTCACCATTAGCACCCTTAACCTTAACCGGCTTGTAACTAATAGCCTTACCTACAGCAATTGGAGCGTGCATCTCACGGATGTTTCCGGTCCAATTCTTAAACGCTTCAACAGAAGCTTCGAACTCAATAAGATCCCCAGCCTTATCAATATTGTCAGCGGTTGCAATACCGACAACAATGCGCTCTTCCCGCTTGACCATATCAATGGGAAAAGTAAGGTTTAAATCTTCCATAGTAGTACAATAGTACCACAGTTTTATTTAAAAGATATGATTTTATGTGGACTCTAGCGCTTCTATGCGGGCGGCTTAGGAGTTCCTACGAGAGACTGAATCCAAGCCTCCCAGTTTTCGGAGGACATGTTGACACTGGGATTCTCGTCGTCACCGTCAACAAGTACAGACTCAATAGGAAACATTTCTTTTAGTTCTTGTTCTGTCCAAATTTCCATCACAAAATCTCCACAACTAGCAAGTAACTTGAAGAACTAGAGTTGCTGACATACACCCCTGTAGTGTTACTACTCTGCATGGTGGTCTTGTAAGTCACAGCAGAAGTAGTGTTGGGACTATCTAAATAATAATTATTCACTGTTCCGTTACCAGCAGCACCCCAGTCGCCTGCATAGTTCAATTGCAACTGTGTTGTGCCGCGTTTCAATCTGCTATTGATGTTGCAAGCACCGGAGATGTAAAAAGCGTGGGACCAAAAAACAAGAATCTTACTAGACGTAGATTTAGGTGTAATCGTCACAGATAAACCTGTATCAATCTCAGTTGTACCAGTTAACGAATATCCAGTCTTGTGCGATGCTAGTACCTGTCTAACGCCGAGCATGGCAGAACCCAATGAAGAAATAGCACCTGCAACATCAAGGTTCCCGTTTGAAATATCCAGCGACATACGAACGGCAGAGCCATCCAAAAAACGAAGCCCGCTGGCTCCATAGCGGTCTATTCTTGCGTAAGTGCTGGAGTAAGAAGTGCCACCATCAAGACGTATTTCGCCACCTTCGGTTGCGTTCGATGCCCCGATGGTGATGAACCCGTCAGCTTTGATCTCGCCTACTACGTCTAGTTTCGCACCCGGACTTGCTGTACCGATACCGACATTGCCCTCAAAGTGATGGTTTCCGAACCCGCTCCCCGTCCAATAGCCGTACCTCATTACGTCCGTAGACGCATCAGCACCGAGAAACCCGTACTCCGAAACTGTGCCGCCCGTAGATGAAATCCTGATCTGATCGACTGCATTGCCTGCCCCAAACAAGTGCAGAGGCGAACCGGGACTAGTTGTACCGATACCAACATTGCCAGAAGTGTCGATACGCATACGTTCAGTATCGTCAGCATTGAACCACGCAAACTCCGCAAGGGCTGGAGAGGATTGAGCCGCAGTAGTTATCAAACCCCAGTTGCTATCAGAGAAAAGAGAACCTGCTGTTCTTCCTCCCCCCGTACTAAAACCTATCGAACCTTGAACATCCAAAGTCTCATTAGGGCTGGTTGTGCCGATACCGACACGATTATTCGTGGAGTCAACATGAAACGTATCGGTGTCAACAGTCAAATCATCGCTAATAGTTAAACTATCAGCAGAACGAGAACCATCAACCCGCAAATATTGGGTATGATCATCATCACTCAACCCCCCAAGATTACCGTGATCACCAGAAGCAGCGGTAACAACATTCCAAGAAGTACCATCCCAAGTCCAAGTCTTATCACCCACAGTATGGGTATCATTAACCGAAGGGGAATCAGGGAAGTTAATAGCCATCAGTCAACCTGCTCAGTTATGATTGCAGATATATTCCTTGTTCTAATTGCGTTACGAGCATCAAGTCTATCAATCAACTTCTGCTTCTCTTTAGCCAGCCATTTCTCTTTACCTTTCGGCCACCCACGATCAGGGTGCGCCCAATAACCTACAACCCAGTCACGTAACATCTCAGGCGTGACATCTTCGTACTGCACAAAGTCTTCTGGGTCTGGCATATCAAACTCTACTGTCCACTCATTTGCTTCACGCATATCTAAATCATGGTCAAGCAGCGCCAAACGAATACCAACCTTATACACCGAATCTGGCATACCATCATAATCAACCAAAGTCGCTTCACTAAACGACCATTTCCATTCTCTCATTACGAGCCTCCTTCTACAGCAGATAGTCTATCATCTATATCCTTTACAGCGGATATCAAAGCGGCAATTATTTGATCTTTAGCAATCGAAAGCAACTCGGAACCGTCAGGATTACCCATGACAGCAGAAGGTAAAACCTCCATAACTTCTTGAGCAATCAAACCAATAACATCATCTTTTGGCTCAAAGCCTTCTACAACATTACCGGAAACTTCACCAAATCCGATTACATCCCTAGGAGTGTACTCAACAGGTCTAAGTTGCCTGATAGCATTCATACCTCCAGACCAATCCCTAATGTTTGTCTTAATTCTTTGATCGGAAAAATCGGCAGCAATGGCGCAAATCACATTATCTACAGAACATTTGACATATGGGCTTGCCCATCTGAAAGCGATGCGGTTTGCGGCCCCACCACAAGTTGCATCGTTGTACGTCACACCACTAGTGTTCAACTGGTAGTTGATGTGTGCGCCGTATGATTCTGTTTTGATTCTCTCAGTGCCGTTGTGGAACATCCGGGCGTTGGAATTGCGGCTAGCGTACCAGTACCATTCATTATCGATATCGTTGTACACACCAGCCACACTGTTGCTTGTGTGTGCCATAAAGTTAGCATGACCAGCAAGGTTTATCCCGTAATAACTCCCACGGCTGTAGTTGTCAATTTTCATTGAACCGTAGTTTTCATCAGAACGACGAAGACGAGCATCACTAGTAATATAAAGATGAGACTCAGTTTCCAAATACCCCGTAACTGAAATTTGCCCTCCGTAGGTTAAGTTTCCAGAACCATTACACCCCAAAGAATTACCATTGCTACCAAAACGTATGTACCCTTTATTAGAATCTTGTACACCAGAAATCCTAGTGGTATTAGCGACATTAGTGTCACCAATCCAAGCATCGTCACCTAAACGATAGTTTTGCCAGTCTCCGTTTGCTGAAGAGTAGTACCTTGATGCTGTGACGTTTCCAGAAACTGTACCACCAGACGTAGACAGATATGAGTGCGTATGGCTTGTGCCAGACTTGCCATCAAGAGCCGTCTGTAGCCCGTCAACATTGCTAATGACATGGTTATGAGAATCATCTGCTACAACTATTGCATCATAAGTGCCTGATACATCTCCACCAAACGTTGCTGTAGTATCAACTTTACCAGCGAGGGCATTAGTGATAGACGTAGCATAGCTAGCATCATCATTCAAAGCCGCAGCAAGTTCATTCAACGTATCCAAAGCAGAAGGAGCACCACCAACAAGATTAGAAATCGCAGTAGTCACATACTCAGTAGTAGCCACCTTAGTGTCATTAGTGGCAGCAGAAACAGTAGGAACAGTAATTATACCCGAAACCGACAAATTACCAGTAACACTAGTATCACCACCAACAGTCAAAGCATCAGAAGCATTAGGAGAATCAGTACCAATACCAACCGACTCATTAGTCGAATCAACATGTAAAGCAGAACCGCCAGCGCTAAAATCTTCACTAACCTCTAAGCTAGGAGGAGCAACCTCAACTCGCGCCCGACGCTTACGCCACTTACTACCATTCCAAACAAAATGACGACCATTAATTTGGAAAGTATCGTTAACTGAGGGGTTCTCTGGAAAACTAATAGGCATTACGAATCACCTCTATTATACATCAGTTACCCTCCGGTTCTAAATCCCGAGACCATATTTGTCGTGGAGGCTCAACAACAACATAGCCGTCATCATCGGTGCTTGAAGAAGAAATAATTGCAGTATCCTTTCTCTGGGCAACAACCATCCACGCAATAGTGTCCGTGCAGGTTTCGTCTTGTGCCTCTATTAACAAAGTCGATCCTGTCACTGATCCGCGTATTGCAGTCCATCCGGTCTCATTGCTAGTATAGCATTGCACGTTACGGGTGAGCACAACGAATGTCCCTGATGTCATTCCTGCTGCTTCATCAATGTCTACAGCCGCGTGCCCATTTACTAGCGTTACCGAACCACGATACAGCAGGTCAGCAGAAGGAGCCTCAACGCTCATATGAGCCAAGTCGGTTGTTTCGTTTAACTCTGGTAGTGGATGGCGGATACGGAACAGCTTTGAAGAGCCACGAACCTCACCGTCACATACAATGTCTGTGGCACCGTCACCAGTGAACTGGTATTCGTTGCTTCCATCGTTATAGATGAGAGAGTCACCATTTGACCATTTAATACCATACGTTGAATCTAGGTGAATGTATCCGGCATAGATTTCTAGTTTATCTCCCGGCGTGGACGTGCCGATGCCAAGCCTACCAGTGGAGTTGTTGGCGATAACCACATTTCCACCATCAGCATTGAGGTACAAGTAACCGCCTGCCCCGTTACTACGAGCCTGAATTTCGTTACCGTCGATTATGAGGTTGGTGCTACTAGTACTCCCTACTTGGAATGCGTGTGCTGTGGATGAGAGACTAGCGTCACCTGTTGCTGTAAGACGTAACTGTGCAGCAGAAAGGTTGCCTGACGCATCCATCGTCATTCGGTCTGCGCCATTCCAGAATCTAAGAATGTTCCCGCTATTGTAAACGACAAATCGCCCAGTACCAACTCTGTCTATGAACTGCACGCCAGCGATAGAGCCTTGTACTTTGAGTTCTGTTGATGAGCAGTTGACAGTTAGGTCGTCAGTAATTACGTCGCCTGTGAATCGGCCTGTGCCGTTGACATCCAACTTGTAAGATGGTGAGGTATCACCGATACCGACATCGCCAGATGAGTTGACTGTCAGACGACGAACACCGTTAGTCATAATCGCCGCACTATGAGACGACGTAGAGCCAACAGACAAAAACGGTTCGCTATCGTTCGCTGTCAACTGGATGGTGCGCCCACCCGTTGTTGAAAGTTCAACTGACCCAGAAGTGCCTGCGTTGATATCTAGTAACTCGCCAGGTGTCGTTGTGCCAATACCGACATTGCCAGACGAGTCAATCGCTCCTCTGTCGCTTCCACCAGTCCTGAAGTACATCTTGTCGGCACTGTGCTCATAACGGAACCCGCCCCGAGCCGCATTATCAGAATCACCAAATCTAAAATAACCGTTACCAGTAGTGGACGAATACACAGCCATGCCAGAGTCGGTCGCTTCGCCTGAATCAGCGATAATCATGTGCGATGTCGGTACAGATGCGGGAGCGGCAGATGATCCAATCTGGACATGCAGTTTGGTATCAGGTGACGTTGTACCGATACCAAGATTGCCAGACGAATCAAGACGCATACGGGTTACACTGTCAACCCTCATCGAAATACCGGAATCTGCAAGATCGTTACCTTGGTCAGCGGCCAACACCAAAGAACCATCAACCGAATCATGCTTAATGAAAGACTCAGAAGGGGTTACCGTGTCCTCAAAAATTAAATATGAGTCATCATCCTTGCCGATACGTATGTCACCGATCACATGCAACCTCTCGGCAGGTGATGTTGTGCCGATGCCCAGATAGTTGTTCGTGTCATCCCAAACCAGATTGCTGGCATCACTAGAGAACGTACCACCCGAAGCAAACTGGATAGCACCATCAGTACCCGAAGCAGCAGCACTTACAGCACCAACTTCAATCCACTGCGAACTCGTCCCGTCATTATAATAAATATAAGTTTTAGCAGTATCACTATCAAACCACAAATCACCATTAACAGGAGTCGATGTAGGAGGGCTAGAGCCTATAGAAATATTAGCAACAGAAGAACCACCAACATCAATCCAAGCCCCATCATAATAAATATGGAAATCAGCCGTATCTGACTCGAACCACATATCACCCTCAACAGGGCTAGACGGAGCTGCATCAGAAATAGCAACATCTTTTACATGAACAATAGCGTTAGTAGAATCTTTATAAAAGATTTTGCCATCAGCATAATTGATAGCAAGTTCACCATACTCTAAAGATGAAGGGACATTCGTAGAGGTTCCAGAATTTTTTAACTTAATGGTGTTAGCCACCTAAAACCTCCTTAGAAAGTACCCCCGTCAAAAGTGACACCATCAATAGTACCACCATCAATGTTGACGTTTGTTGAAGCTTGCGTAGCCATTGTACCAAGTCCAAGAGTGGTGCGTGCGGTAGCAGCATCAGTATCATCAATTAAAGAGCGACCAAAGGAAGTCAAAGTCGCAACAGCAGCAGTATCTGCTGCCGTAAAGTAAATCATTCTATCAGCAACAGTTGTCAAGCCAGCAATCGTTGCAAGAGTCGCATCATAAGCCTGAACATTAGTGCCAATAGCAAGACCCAAATTATTTCTAGCGTTTGCCGCATCAGTAGCACCAGTACCACCATAAGCAACACCAACAGCAGTACCCTGCCAAACACCAGTACCAATCGTACCAACAGAAGTCAAACTAGAGCCAGTAACCCCAGAACCAAGTTCGCCACCATCAAGAACCTTAGTGCCATCAATCTTGTATTCTTTACCAGAAGCAAGATCCATGTGCTCTGAAGATGTCCAAGAATCAGTCGTATTCACCCAGTTGAAGGTGTGGTTGGTTGTACCAAGAAGTGTAATACCACCACCATCAGCAGATGAATCAGATGGGCTAGCAACATTAGCAAGAATGACGTTCTTGTCTTCAACATTAAGAGTTGCGGCATCAATCGTTACAGTTGCACCGCTTACAGTCAAGTCGCCAGTGACCGTAAGGTTACGTCCAACAGTCAAGTCTTGAACAATAGAAACATCGTCCGGCAAAGTAAGTGTAATATCACCAGTAGAAGCATCAGCACTAATTCTGTTAGTTGTTCCGGTAATAGAAGTGACACCAGAGTTTGTAATAGTTGCAGTTGAACCTTCACCAGCAGTGTGAGAAACCGAGATGCCTGTACCGGCAGAAACATCGGACATATAGTTGCCGGTAGTATCAGTACCCAAAGCAACTGAGTTAGCAGCAATAGTTGCCGTAAGAGTAGCATTGCCAAGATTCGTAACAGTTGCGCTACCAGTTAGATCACCTGCAAGCGTTAGGGTAAAATCATCAACATTCAAAGCAAGCGTGCCAGCAGTATCATCATAAGTAGCTGCAATACCTGAATGAGTTGCCCCAGTAATCATTGTGGAAGCAGTATCTTCAATGTACTCTTCCAAGCCCGTCACAGCAGAAGTTGCAATAGCGATATTTGTATCAGAGGCAGCAGTCAAACGACCTTGACCATCAACAGTAAACGTAGCAACGGCAGAGGCAGAACCGTAACTAGCCGCAGTAACAGCGGTATCATCAAGATCAATAGCAATTTGATTATTAGAAACAGTAGTAGTGATACCAGTATCACCAGCAAAAGTCAAAGTATCAGTACCAACAACAACGTCATCAGCAGTCCCGCTATCAGCAGCAACAGTAAGAGTGCTACCAAAACCGGCAAGAGCGGTATCAACATATGCGGTTGTTGCTACCGATGTTGAGTCATCACCCTGAGACTTTGTTGAAGCAGTAGCAGAAGAACCTAGAGCAACAGTACCCGTAAAAGTTTTTCCACCAGAAATGGTCTGCGTACCAGAAAGACCAACAAAAGCACCGGAACCACCAATTGAAATGACAGTGTTAGCGTCACCATTGACATCAGTACCAGTACCATAATAAAGGACATCATCGACCTCGTTAAATGCCAGTTCAGCATTTTTTAGTGAAGAAGGCGCTCCGCTTAAACCAGTAGCCCTTCTTTTAATTCGAATTGTATTCGACATTAGAAATTACCTCCATTTAAAAACATCCCTGTTGACGGATGCCTATGATCTGCTCTTGAAGCGAGCAGGCTTGTCCCAGCAGAACCTGTATTGGACAACTCAAGAGGAATATCGCTAGAAAACTGAATTGCCGCACCCAAGTTTAATGTTGCTGGAGCAGCTACCAAAACTGTTGCTTCGGCGTTTGCAAACGTCACAGCAGTAGCCTGAGCGTTTGTCAAACTCAAAGAAGTTGACTGACCGTTTACAACAGAAACCGTTGTGGTTGTGTTATTAGCCACTGAAAGAGTACTTGCATCCCCTGCCCTAATCGATAGTGAAGTCGAATTAGACGGAGTAACAGAAACACTAGTTGACTCACTAGTAAAAGTTACATTGCTAGATTCAGCAGGTGTAACTTGAACAGTAGTAGTCTGAGAACTCATCTCGTAACCTCTGCTGTAACAGTCACTGTGCCAGACATAATAGTTAGAACCACAGAGCCGTTTGTTTCCTGCAAGTCATACACATATGTTCCAGCAGCAATGTTTGCTGTCTGAGCAGAAGATAAACTAAATCTCATTAAACCCGAACTGGCATTAACAATCTCTGTAGTAAAAGTAGCAGAAACATCCGTTGAACCAGCAAACGGTCTAATTTGACCAGCATATGTTCTGTCGGTAATATCAATAGCAGTATTTGACGAATCATTCAACGTCACATCATGCGTATAAGTATCACCTTGATAAATAGAAATATTTCTTTCAGCAGCCATTCACAAACCTCTATTAAATTATACCAGCGATCACCCTATAGCATAAACGGCAACTTCTGACGAAGCAGTCACGACTTCAATAGTATTGTAATCGCCCGGAACATGAATATAGTCATGCACATGACCAGAAGCATCAGGAATCATAACCGAATGCTTACCGTTCAACTTAACTTCAATCCAATTATTTGTATCAACATTAACAATGTAAATACCATAGGTGTGATGAGAAATTGTCTGCTCACCATCAGAATCAGTTAAACTAGTATTCGAATACACAATATGTCCATCAATCATTATTTCCTCCATTATCTTGATTTTCGCCTCTTTCGGCTTGATCACCAGTAGTTCTTGGATCAGTTGACCCTTCCGGTGAATCTGCTCTAGCATTTCTTGGTACAGCAGATTCATTATTAGTGTTACCGGGAGGAGCACCAGGGCCACTGCTGCCCTGCTCCTTCTTAAGTTTTGTTGGGAAAGGCAAAGGATCATCTCCATCAATCCTTTCCGGCATATTCAAATCACTACGGACTTCATTAGGCGTAATAACCTCGGTACGCAAATACCTGTCATGAATCCTAGACTGAATATCCTCATCGACCAGATCAATACGTTCAAACTTGATAGAAACCAAATCTGTGAACTCAGCAATAAGTCGGTTAAGTTTCTTCTCAATAACAGATTGATCCGGACCAATAACCTGAGTCTTGAACGTCTTGTCAGCATCTCTAGAAACCGCAAGGTTAGCATTGTCATAAACACCTACCTTCGGGGCGGGAACCCTATTAGCAACAAGAATCTCATCCCGGTTTGACTTGCGGTACTT
>Ga0181590_10004874_pt1 | contig 11144 bp, 14 predicted proteins | sample 071ome_34_FD_132446 | JGI IMG/M metagenome (GOLD analysis project Ga0181590, IMG submission 132446) | Coastal salt marsh microbial communities from the Groves Creek Marsh, Skidaway Island, Georgia - 071411BT metaG (megahit assembly) | ecosystem: Environmental > Aquatic > Marine > Intertidal... | reverse complement strand
TTGCTGGAATGCTTGTTTTACTCTATTTAATTCTGCTTCGTCAGCTATTGAACCTAATACTGCTAGAACTGCTTCTTCGTCAGTTCCCATACCATCAATGCCTTCATGTATTGCTGTTGCTTTTGCGGCATCGTCCATAGTTGCAACGTCTTGAGGTTGTCCTTCTTCGTTACCACCTTCTTCTTCGTCACCACCTTCTTCTTCGGCGCCACCTTCTTCTTCGTCACCACCGCGACCCATGTCTGCTAGTACACCTTCGCCTGCTCTAAAGTTGCTTGTAAAACGATCAGCTACATTTGGCGGAAGTGCCGCTGTAAATTCACCGTCCTCGTATGCACTACGCAGTTCATCTAATATAGATTGTAATTCGTCAGCTTCTGCGTCACTAAGTGCTTCATCTAATCTACGGTATACTTCAAGTATTGCTGCCATAGAATTCATGTTAACACTTTCATTAGCATTACCTGCTTTACCGATTAGTTCTTCCATACGTGTCATTGTTTGACGCCATTGTATAAAGTCTTTGTTTCCGCCTTCACCCCAACGTATGCTACGTAGTTTTATAATTTTACCAATTGTTTCTGGACCAGCATCACCGTCTTCTTTAGCACCAAAATATTTTTGAAATTCTTTAACTGCGGCAATAGTACCACGACCATATTTTCCGTCTACACCGTTAGGATCAAAACCTAGATCGGTTAGGTATTGCTGTAGTTCTGTAATAGCATCAACTTCATCTGGATCGTTAGCTAGTCCGCCCTTGCCTGAATTAGCAAATGCTTCTAATGATCCTGCTGTTTCTCCTTCACCGGGGTCAACAGTTGCATCTGCATCTCCACTTGCATCACTTGCACGTTCTGCATCAGCATCTACTTGAGGCTCTTCTTCTTCGCCTCTTTCAAAGTCTGTAATATTAGAAGTTGTTGCTCTTAGTTGATTTACATCTGGAGCATCAGCTATTTCTCTACGGAATAATTCTTGATTTTGCGTACTCAACAATCCTTCTGCACCAATTAATGTATTTAAATCGTCAATTATATCTGCAAGTTCTAAACTTTCTTCTCTAGTTAATGCTTCTAATAAAAATGCTTCATATAAATTGTATTCTTTAAGATATGCACCGCGTAAACTTACTGGAGCACTCTCATTCATTTTTCTTAACAATTCTCTATAGCGATCTAATAATTCACCTGCTCTTTGTGCGGCTAGTGTTCTTGATCTTTCGTTGCCTGGATCAAAACTACTTCCGTCTTTTAGTGTTATGCCTGCAGGAGTAGGTTCTTCTGCATCCGAACCATCATTTCCGCCGCCGGAACCGCTACCTTGTTGCGCATCATTATCGCCGCCAACTTCTGCTGAATCGTTATCTGCATCTGGATCTTCAATAGGATCGCCATTTTCATCTACTTCAATTGCATCACGTCCAGCACTAGTATCTAAAAATGCTTGTAGTCTATCATCATTTACATAATAAACTTTTACAAAATCGTCTGTACTATATGATGCACCACCGCCTTTTACATTTGTAAAAATTTTAGAAGGATGATCGCGGTTGATATTTGTATTAGTTAAATTACCGTTTGATTGTACTCTACGTAAAACAATATCTTCGTCTATTGCTTCGTTAATTTGATCTAATTTGGATAATAATGCTCTAAAGTCTGTCATGTCTAACTCGCCTTTTGTCCTTTGACACTAGATAATTTTTGCTCTAACTTTTGAGCAATTTGGTTGGAGTAATCTTGCTCTACTTCTTCATGAACAGTATTTTCAAATTTAGTGTCATAATCTAAATGATGATATACAGAGGAAATGTAATCTGCTGACTTTGTTATTTTCGCTTGCACCCATCCTTCTAAACCTTGTTGTTCAGAAACTCCTTTTAACATTTCATGTAATTTAATTGCATATTTTGCAATTTTATAAAGGTCTGAACGTGCCATTTGCACTTCGTGATCCATCTCAGCCTTTTGAGCTAGATCAGCTAAACCTTCATTAACTTTTGATAAGTCTGACTTACGCATTATTCACTCCAACTTAATATGTAAGTATTTATCTATAATCCTAATTATTGGTTTTGTTTTTGTTTTTGTTTTTGTTGCGTCCTAGTGTTCCCGGACCGCCGTTTACGAAGCCATTTCCGTTACCTGTGCTACTTGCAATACTACCTGCACTTGTAGTTTCATCTACAGTATCTGCGTTACAGTTACAATGCTCACATGTAGGAGGACATTTACAATCTTCTGCTTTTACATCGCTTCCACAACATTTATCTGAACAATATTTGTCACGTTGTTCTTCTTCTAATAGTTCACTTATTTTCATTATACTTCCTCCAATACTCGTTACGTTCATTAGTACTTAGCCGTTTTGCTTCGTGTTCCTTTAACTTTTTAACGTAATGAGTTATGTCCATTTACTTCTTCTTTTTACCTGATTTCATACTTCAACAGGCTCTTGCATATGCTGTTTAATATTTTTAGCAGTACGTTCAAACTTATGATCTTTATGCTTAAATCCAATACCGCCGGCAGCTTCCCATTTGTTTATGTTTACTCCGTAATCGTCAATTAAAATATTAGGCGTGCCGTCTTGTTGGGTAGCATACTTGGCCTTGTCATGTGTTATAATAATGTCTGCCGGAGGAAAAAATCCTAGATTATTTTTAATCCATTCACGCTTGTGCGGTTCTGAATTAGGGTCTCCTGGCAATGGTGAACTTAATATTTTATATTCGCCCTTAACTTGTTTTATAAGGCCCAATAGTTGTCTCGCGTTTGCAGTTAGGGGTAGATCTAGCCAAAAATTCTCTGTCTGTTTTATTTTTTCTAATGCATCGGGTATATCATCTTGTCCTATATCTGTCCAATGATCTACACCCATTAGTTTAGCCCAATCGCCAAAGAAGTCTGCAAGTACACCGTCCATGTCTACAAAAATTTCTGTAGCACTTGCTATTTCTCCTAATGCTTCAAAAAAGTTTATTGATTCACCTATCATTGCAAGGTATTCAGTATGTTTGGTTTTGAAATACTGCTCGGCCTTTTTAGGATTTTTTTTGTAAATTTTGTACCATGCTTTGAACTGAGGATCGTTGTTGAATGCAGTTTTTAACCAACTGCCAATAGATTCAGTAAGTCCTAGATTATATAGAACATTTGTACTACTTCCTTTAACTTTTTTGCTTAGTGTTGGAGGTCGCCCATCTTTGTCTACTGTATTTCCAAACTTTGCGGCCTGCTTTTTTATTTCATCAGGGCCGACGTCAACTGTAGTGTTAACACCGTTTACAATTCTGCCATCTTCGTATAGCTGACGTAATCTCATCTGTTTCTTCTAAATTTATTTCTAAGTCTCGGATTTTGATTTTGCATACTTTTTTGTATGTCTTTGTTTACTTGGTTTGGATCTATTCCTGCGGCTCTACTTAAACTGTCGGCATCTGCTTGGGTTTGATCAACCTTGTCCTGCATACCCTTGCCTACAACATTCATTCTGTCTACCATACCTGAATCAGTTGTTTTACTTTTTAGCAATGCGGCTTGTTGTTGTTTTCTTAGAGCTACCTGTCTAGCTGTCATTGTAGGTGCATCTTCTAATATTTCATACATTTTCATTTTTTGCGTCCTCTAAAACTAGGCTGTCCTGTCCAATAAGGTCTACTAAACCAAAGTTTAAACCAATCTTCTGTTCCTGGCTCTATGCCTTTTTCTCTTTCTATTTGTCTTTTTTCTGATCCTGTTACAGAAATATTCTCTACAGCATATTCTGTATAGCCTTTGAATTCATTTATTCCTGCTAGTTTGCGTAACTCATCAAGATCCATTACCAATTATCCGGATTATCGTTTACAGCAGGTTGTGATGTAGGTGTTCCTTGTGCTGCCTTAAATCCATATTTTTTAGCAGTTGCTTGTAAATTAGCGACTGCTTGCTTCACTGCTTTTTCTACTTCTGGATTCTTAGCCATTCTAACACCGCCTTGCTGTGCTTTAGGTTTTAATGTAATCGTATTAGGATCAAATTCGAAACCAGCATCTGGCGCAATAGTTTCTACTCTACCCATTGTGCTGTCAAACCAGTCTCTTGCTTTTTGGGTCTGAGGGTCTAACTCTGCCTCACGCATTTTCTTTCTGCGACTTTTACATGCTTCTAATGCATTTACAATATCTTCGTTTGAAATTACATAACGATAATCGCTTCCTTGACGAGGTTTTAATTCTTTGCCTACAATTAATTTAAGCCATTCTGCTAACTGATCAATATCATCTGTTTCAGCTATTTTGTCTGCAATCAAACTAATAATATGCGAGCGTAAACGACTTTTATCTAATACTAAACTTTCATTATTAGGCTCACCATGTTTGTTGTGTTGAGCCCAAGCAATAGCATATGGTGCATCTTCGTCATCAGGGAATTTTTGCTTTAATTTTTTAACCTGTTTTTCTCTACCTGGAGGTGCTTCTTCTGCGGCTACTGGTTCTTGTATTCCCATACCTTGTCTAACTGCGGCAAACATTTCGTCTGCTACTTCTTTGTTAGGCACACCTTGTGTAAATGAATCCAAATCGTCTGCGGCAGCTGCCGCTCTCATTTTGCTTGCGCTCATACCTTCTGCACCATCTGCATCCGGATCACGCTCACCTGCACTTACAATTTCAATAGATTTAAAATTATACTCTTTGCCATTATATTTGTTTATTAATTCTTTAAATGATTCTACTCTGTCACTTCCAGCTACGTATATAATATTTTCATAACCTAGCTGTTCGATTTTTTGAAGTGCTTGTATAATAGTTCTTACTTCAGGATGTCCTATTGTAATTTCAGGAAAGAAAAACTTTGCATAACGTAATTTTTCTTGAAATGACAAAGGGTCTGTTTTAGGCTTTTGCGATTGGCTCAAAAAGATATAAGGATCTCCGCCTTGACTTTTTACAGCATCTACTAATTTAGCATGTCCGATAGTAGGAGGATTCATTCTTCCGAATGCCATTACCGCGGTACGAGGAGCTTCAATTAGTTGTCTTAATCTCATTGGTATGCGCCTTGTCTTATTTGATCTAATTCTTCTTCGGCTATTCTACTTATAATAGCATTTCTATCTTCCAATGTAAAGATCTCGGCAGGCGACTTTGCAACATTAAATTTTTTACAATAAGTATTCATACCTTGATCAACCATGCTACCTAATATAGAATCAGTATTAATTTCTTCAGCAGTATAGCTGTCTGCTAGTTTCATTACAGCAGGATAATATGCTTTTCTATAAAATTGAGGATCGTTACGCATAAACACGATTGTATCATCGATAATATCAAAATTTAATTTGTTTTCTGGCTGTACTGCAAATTCATTTATTTTCATTTTAATCTCTTCCTACCACTTCCTACATGACCAATATCTTGCTTTCCATTTAGGACCCGGATTATCACAATTATGTCTTGCACGGAAAGAACGTCTGCGCTTAGGATTTGATTTTTTAATACGCATTTTCTTGTCGCCAAAGTTTACCTTTACAACATTGCCTTTTGCATTTTTCACATATACCTTAAACTTCTTAACATCACCTCGCATAGGCTTGTTAAGTTTAACTTTACGTCCTCGGTATTCAGCTTCCCAAATTCCTTCTTCCTCTACGTATCCTAGTTCTCCATATTCGTGATAAAAATCATCTCCGTCAAGAGTAATTTCGTCAAGTTCTTCTAAATCTGTTGATACTTCTATGTCAAAGTCATCATAGCCTTCATTAAACATATGATCGGCTAAACGTCCTACAAATTCATCCACAATGTCATCTGGTAACGCCTTGTCTAAAGGAATTTCTATTATTGTTGCACCTTGTTCAGATTCGAATACATTATGATTAGGAAAAACTGATTCGTTTAAACCTTCTAGCACTTTTTGTTTTTCCATTACTACTCTTACAAAATGTTCCATGTTGCTACCCTAGTGATTTAATTGTATGCTGTTTACTGTGCCGTCGGTCCAATTACTAATATAAGCTCTAATCCAAACATAGTTTCCGGTAAAATTTTCTACAAAACTTCCTGTAGTTCCTTCGTCGTTTGATACAGGATAGGCTTGGGTATAAACTGTGAACCAATCATCTTCTGTTGGATCAATGGCTAATGTTGCTTGGATATTTACTGTACCTATAAACCCTGCTAATGTATATTGAACAGTATGAAAACCGTCACTACGACCGTAGTAACCGTCTCCTTTGTACTTTGTGCCTGTTACAGTTTCTACTGAACTGTCTCCAGGATGGGATTGTTGTGTTAATATTGTTTCTGAACTGGACATGCATGTATTTATACAATTTTGTCCGATGTTATAACTTTATCAACTTTGCGAATATTACTCCCCATAATTAATTCTACTAAACTTAAACAGCGTTCATTTTTAACATAAAAGTATAAATTTTCCAAATAATACATTTTTTCCATCAAGCTAAGGGTAAATGTCGGACCTAATTTTACCTTATCTTGATTTTTTAATAACCATTCGGCAGCTTCGGGCGGTATTCTTCCTTTGATTGTAACTCTAAGTTTATAACCATTATCTCTTTTAAGGTAAACTATTCCCGGAGTTAATGGGTGTAAATCTGAAGATGGTTCCCACCATTCTAAAACATTAGATAAATTTTCTTTTAAGTAACGCAAAAAATCTTTTTCGTTACTGTATATGGTAAGTTCTTTAAATACTACACGTAGTCGAAAGTCTTTAACTTTGGATAGTACATTATATAATAATTGTGCATCTTTAAAACTGTCTATACCTATATTTTTTACTCTATAAGCACCTAGTTCTAATGCCTCTCCCTGATCGTATTTCTTTTGTAGATTATCTAAAATTTTTCTTACATAAGTTAATCTACTACCACGAAACTCATTTGCCAAATCTAATCGACAAATGAGTTTAAATTTATATTTGTTATAAAATAATTGTGTAGTCTCAAGCGTCTTCAACAACATTATCCTTAATAACATCAATAGTGATTTTATTATCAACTACGTCAATTTTTAAAGTGCCGCCTTGTTTTAGATCACCGAATAATAATTGACGAGACAAAGGTTTTTTGATTTCATTATCAATTACTCGTTGTAAAGGTCTAGCACCCATTTTAGGATTAAATCCTTTATCTACAAGGTAATCTAATGCTTCGTCTGTCAATTTAATAGTGACATTTTTTGAAGCAACCATTTGTTTAAGTTCTAACAAGAACTTGCCAACAATTTTAAGCATAACTTCTTTGCTAAGTTTAGCAAATGTAATAGTTGCATCTAGTCTATTACGGAATTCAGGAGCAAAGAATTTTTTAAGATCTTTATCTTCATAATCTTTTTCAAACTCATCACTAAATCCTATAGTATTCTTTTCAGCATCTTTGGCACCTAAGTTTGTAGTCAGGATAAGCACACAGTTTCTAGCATCTGCTTCTTTACCATTAGATCCGGTAATTCTACCATTATCCATTATTTGCAGTAGTATCTGACTTACATCTGGGTGTGCTTTTTCGATTTCATCTAAAAGTAATACACATCCCGGATTTTCTTGTAATTTAGTAATAAGTTGTCCTGCGTTATCGTCAAAGCCAACATATCCCGGAGGAGCACCAATTAGTTTAGCAACACTGTGCTTCTCTTGGTATTCGCTCATATCAAATCTTACTAACTTTACACCTAGTTCATTTGCTAGTTGTTTTGCTGTTTCTGTTTTACCTGTGCCCGTTGGACCCATAAACACAAAAGAACCAATTGGTTTATCATCTGGTTTAAGTCCTGCCTGACTAACAAGAATTTTATCAACAATACTTTCAATTGCTTCATCCTGCCCGTAAACAACACTCTTAAGATTCTTCTCAAGATTTTTAAGATTTTCTGTTTCTTTTTCTGCAACTTTTTCTTCTGGTAAATTAACCATTTTTGCAAGTTCAAATTGTATGTTATCACCAGTAACAATTTTATCGCCTGTGTATTCATCTTTTAATTTAAATCTTGCACATGCTACATCAATTAAATCAATTGCTTTATCAGGTAATTTTTTATCTGCCTGATATTTGACACTAAGTTTTACAGACTCCTCAATTGCTTCGTCTGTAATAGTTGTGCCGTGATAATCTTCATAGTATTTTTTTAGACCTTGTAAAATATCCTTTGTAACTTCTGGACTTGGCTCGTCAATTGTTATTCGCTGGAATCTACGCATAAGGGCTCTGTCTTGTTCAAAGTGTTTGCGATACTCTTCCCAAGTTGTAGAAGCAATTACTTTTAGATCTCCTTTAGTTAAAGCTGGTTTAAGCATGTTAGCAAGGTCGTTTGAACTATCTTTAGATCCGGCTCCTGCTCCGTTTATCATATGAGCTTCATCGATAAACATAATTGTTTTGCCTTTTTTCTTAAGACCTGCTAGTACAAGTTTAAGACGTTCCTCAAAGTCTCCACGGTATTTAGAGCCAGCGAGCATTGCACCTATGTCTAAATTGTATACTTCATATTCTTGTAAAAACTTAGGGACATCTTTGTTCACAATTTTAAATGCTAAACCTTCTGCAATAGCAGTTTTACCTACACCAGGATCTCCTACTAAGATTGCATTATTTTTATTTCTACGTCCCAGCGCAAGAGCAATAAGTTCTAATTCTTCTGAACGTCCTATTACAGGATCTACACGATTTCTTTTTACTTCGTCGTTCATGTTTGTTGTAAATGCACGTATTGCTTTTTGTGATGCTCCGCTTACTTCTTCATCTTCGTAAGTAGTGTGTACTTCTGCAGAAAGATAGTCTGCGAATTGATTTTTATCAACGCCGCCTTCGTCTAAATAAAAGTAAGCGTAAGATTTCTTTTCACTTAACATGCTTAACAAAACATCTGAAAGTTCAATATGAGGTCTTCCAGCAAACAGCACTTGTGTAAATGCTCTATTTAAAACACGCTCAACAGTTTGTGTTTTTTTAGGTTTATAAGTCTTTTTATCAATTTTTAAATCTTCGCACTTATCTTTCAAGTAATGTTCTAGATTTTTCTTAATGTAGTCAGGATCACAGCCAAACCCTTTTACTACATTGTAAAAGTTTTCCGAACATAGCATTGCAAAAAGCAAATGTTCTAAAGTCACATATTCATGCTGTAACTTTTTAGCATCCTTAATGCTTTTATCAAATACTAGTTGTAGTTCTTCGCTGGGTTCAACCATAAGTTTTTATCCTCTTTTTTTGTTTTTTTCTAGCCATATCTAGTTTAAGCCTAGAAACTCTATCAGTAAATTCTATACCTTGTAGGTGATCATATTCATGCAAGAAACATCTTGCGTCTATGTCATATAACTCTATTGTACATTCTTTTGCGTTAATGTCAAGATACTTGGCAACCAAACCTTTTGGCCTATCTACTTTTAAAAATAATTCTGGATGACTTAGACATCCTTCAGGCATAATTTCTTTTTCACTTGACACAGAAACTATTACCGGATTAATAAAGGTCATTGGAGATTTATCTGTTAATAGGATTGGTTTAGTTACAAAAATTTGTGCATCAAGAGCAACTTGATTTGCACTTAAACCTATGCCTCCTTCTTTTAGCATAAGTTGTATCATTTCTTGTGAAATTGATTCAGCGTCTAGTTCATCAAAGTCAAATGGTTTCACTTGTTTCTTTAACCAGTCATTTGGTGATTTAACTAATATCATTTTTTAAATCCATTATTTTGTTTATAATAGTTTGATCTGTAACTATAGGCACATCTGCCTCTAATTTAACAAACAATATTCCCCTTCTATTAGTATTTACTATAGGAAGTCCATAGCCACCTATACTAAAGGTTGTTCCAGGTTTTGTTCCTTTTGGTACTTTTAAGTTTATAGTCTTTTGGTCAGGCGTGTCAATAATTATTTCTGTGCTTGTGATAAAATCGAGTAAATTAATTTTTTCAGTTATATGTAAGTCTGCACCATTAACTTTAAATTTTGTTTTATTGTTTACTCTAATGCTTATAAGTAAATCACCCCTTGGAAATCTAGGATCAGCATCATCGCCTTGTCCACTAATTTTAATCGTACTTCCATGATTGGCTCCTGGAGGAATAAATGCTTCTACACTTTCTTGTTTTCCGCTTCTAAGATGATATGTAGCAATTATATTTTTTCCTACATAAATGTCTTGTATATCTATCGTGTATGCAATTTTAATATCTCTATTTTTAGGACGATGGTGTTGTCTTTGATTAAAGCCACCGAACCCAAAACCGTTTAAGATATCTTCGAATGGGTGTGAACCCATACCCCCAGTATCAAACCTAAACTGCTGTTGCGGGGGATTATCATATTCTGCTCTTTTTTGAGCATTACCTAATGTTTGATATGCTTCGTTTATTTGTTTGAATTTTTCTTCATCACCGCCTCGGTCAGGATGATGTTTCATCGATTGCTTTTTATAAGCCTTTCGAATATCAGTATCTGAAGCATTTTTTGAGACTCCGAGGATAGAATAATAGTCCATACAATTACTTATCGTACGGACTACGTGATTTTAACAGTACTGATTTACTTTTTGTTTACCAGAGCTTCTTTACCATAGAAGGCAGCCACAATAGCCGCTACTGAAACAAAATAGGTAGGAGCCATATCGCCTAGTGTTTTTGATGCTTGATCTAAACCAATAAATCCTGCTACAACAACTGCAAATGGATATAGTAACATACCAAATAGTGCAAACCATGCCATGTTGCGTTGTGCATCACGCATTGCATCTGCATCTTCTAAACGCTTACGTTTAAACTCAAGATCCATTGCGGCTTCTTCTGCACTAATATGGCCATCACCATTATGGTCCATTTTTTTAGCCGCTTCGGCATCCATTGTTACTGTTTTTTTCGCTTCTTCGCTCATTTAGATTTCCCCTCTAATTTTTTAATACGAGCCTCTAACTCGTCAATTTTTGAAGTTATTTTAGGATATTTTACACGCCAAGCGTTTGGATCGTTTTGTAACCAAGTCCAACCCCAACGTACAACTAAGTATTCTAGTGTACGATCAAACTTACTTACTGCCCATATTGCCATTTTTGTATCTTTGAACCAGAATAAAAATGCGGCACCAAATAAAGAGCCAGCTATTGCTGTGTATATCCACAGTCTATCAGC
>Ga0181590_10004872_pt1 | contig 11146 bp, 7 predicted proteins | sample 071ome_34_FD_132446 | JGI IMG/M metagenome (GOLD analysis project Ga0181590, IMG submission 132446) | Coastal salt marsh microbial communities from the Groves Creek Marsh, Skidaway Island, Georgia - 071411BT metaG (megahit assembly) | ecosystem: Environmental > Aquatic > Marine > Intertidal zone... | reverse complement strand
AGGTAATCAATAGTACCCGTTGTGGTATCTAAAGTAGCAATGGTGCCAATGCCACTGTAAGAAACATTAGTACCCTCAAGATAATCAATGGTACCTGTTGTGGTATCTAAAGTAGCAATAGTACCAATGCCACTGTAGGATACATTGGTTCCCTCAAGGTAATCGATGGTGCCAGTGGTGGTATCTAAAGTAGCAATAGTACCGATACCAGAAATGTTAATATTTTCACTTATAACATAGTCAATATTTGCACTAGTCGTATCTAATGTAGCAATAGTACCAACACCAGAGGTGTTCAGATTAGTGTTAGTTAAGTAATCAATAGTACCTGTTGTGGTATCTAAAGTAGCAATAGTACCGATTCCACTGTAGGAAACATTTGTACCCTCAAGGTAATCGATGGTGCCAGTGGTAGTGTCTAAAGTATCAATAGTACCCGTTGTGGTATCTAAAGTAGCAATGGTGCCAATGCCACTGTAAGAAACATTAGTACCCTCAAGATAATCAATGGTACCTGTTGTGGTATCAAGGGTTGCGATAGTACCAACACCAGAAGTATTAAGGTTGGTGTTAGTGAGATAATCAATAGTGCCTGTTGTGGTATCAAGGGTTGCGATAGTACCAACACCAGAAGTATTGAGGTTAGTATTGCTAAGATAATCAATAGTACCCGTTGTGGTATCCAGTGTGGCAATAGTACCAATTCCACTGTAGGATATATTGGTTCCTTCAAGATAATCAATAGTACCCGTTGTGGTATCTAACGTAGCAATGGTGCCGATGCCACTGTAAGAAACATTAGTACCCTCAAGATAATCAATGGTACCTTTTGTGGTGTCTAAAGTAGGAATGGTGCCGATACCACCAACAGATAAGTTGTATTGTATATCTGCACTTGCATTAATATCTACACTGGAAGCAAAAGTAGAAAATCCAGAAACGTTAAGTCTATTAAGTGTTGTGGATCTACCAGAATTTAAATCCAGATCAACATCTAAAGAGTTTTCAATATTTACATTATCACTAAAAGTCGTTACTCCTAATACAATAAACTGATCTAAAATTTCTAAAGACGTAGAAGTAACTCTCCCTGCAACATCAACATTTGCATTGATATCAAGATCTGCATTATAAGTGGATATTCCAGAAACTGATAAAGTTCCTATGGCATTTATATTTCTTGTTTCAGTATGTCCTTCAATGTTAACTGTAGATGCAAAAGTTGATACTCCAGAAACATTCAAATCATCAAGTTCGGTATGCCCATCTACATCTAAATCAGCATTAATATCTACATTAGAACCAAGGGTGGTTAAACCAACAACGTTTAGTGTCTCAGCGATATTGGTGTTATCAAGTTCTGTTCTACCATCAACATCCAGGTATCCACTTACATCAACATTGGCATTAACATCAACATCGGAATCAAATGTCGAAATACCAGAGACATTTAAGTTAGTACTGGTAAGGTAATCAATTGTACCAGTGGTAGTATCAAGGGTTTCTATAGTACCAATACCAGAGGTATTCAAATTGATATTGGTAATGTAATCAATAGTTGCATCGGTGGTATCTAACGTAGCGATAGTACCAATACCAGAAGAAAGATCAAGGTTACCAATATCAATAGTCGTTACATCTAATATCGAAAAAGTACCTACACCAGTGTAAGAAATATTAGTACCCTCAAGGTAATCAATAGTACCTGTTGTGGTATCAAGGGTTGCGATAGTACCAACACCAGATGAATTTATATTTGGTACAGTTAATTTGGTCGAAGATAATACTTCAGTCCCATTAATCTGATATACTTTTCCAGAACTTAAATTTATATTTTCACTAGACTTCAATGATGGAGCAATTCCACCATTATATGAATATAGGAATGTTGCTTGACTTCCAATTCCAATTCCAGCACCATCCAATAATGCATTTGTTGGAACTGTAGTAGCAATACCAACTACAAAATCAGCAAGTTCAACTGTTGTTGAATTTATAATTGTTTCTGTACCATCTACATATAAATCACCTTTAATTCTCACTAATCCAGTGTTATCTCCAACTCCCGCTGGATCTAAAACTATCTCGGAAGGACCAGTAATTGATACTGATTCTGCACTGCCATTGGAGATATTAACTCCAGAATCAGTAGTTCTAAATTTTTCTAAATTATCGTAATATAATACAGAAGAACCATCTACATTGAATATAGCATAATTTTCTGTTCCTAGGGCGTTTTGTATATTGACCCTCGCTGTTCCCCTGATATTAAGATCACCAACACCAACATCAACAATATAGGAATTAAAACCATCATTATAAATTTGTAAATCTCGAAGAGAACCAAAACTTAACTTATTTGAATATCCAGTTAATTTAACATCTCCAGCAAAGGTGCTTATTCCGCTTACATTTAATCTGTCAAACAGACCACTTTGACCGTATTGTGTAGTAGCACTGCTAATTCCAGCATATGTTATTCTACCTCCACCAAATTCCTCTTTCCATGGAGTTAATAACGTAACAGTTGTACCAATTCCAACCCCAACAGTGTCTCTTTTGGCAAATAAATGCCCATCATAACTATTAAAGGCCAATTCTCCCAGTTGAAGATCGGAAAGAGTTGGTCTTTGTCCAGAAACAGAAGACCTTTTAATTCTTATGATGGTTGCCATTTTTGTCTTTTTAGATTAGGTGCGTACCAAAACAGCAGTTATTAACACTACCTTATCATGTATTTATCTGTTGCCCAATAACAAAAAAAAAGGGACCTTACGGTCCCCTCGATTATTCTGATTGTGCTTCCGATTCTGGTTCTGGATCGGGAGAATCCCCAATGACAGTGAGAGCTTCAATAGCACCTTGAATTTTCAAGTATTGTTCCTTTTTGATATTGAATTGTCTTTCGAGTTCAATCAAATCATTTCTGAGTGATTCTTCTCTAGCACTCAGTTCATTTAGCATTTCTTTTTGTTCCATTTTTTATTTCAATGTAAAATGTCTGAATTATTTATTATACAATAAATAGTAAAAAAAGTCAAAATGGCAAGAAAGACATTTAAGAGAAGTGGAATTAGAAGAGATAGAAATCTCTCTGACTTAAGTAATAAACAAGAAGCCTTAAATAATCTCTTAGATACCCTAGTTGATGATCTAGATTCTACTTTTATAACTCAGGATTTAGATTCGATTCGAAATTTATTTTCGAATAACATGACTAGTGAAAACTACCGAAGCGTAATTGGAAGTGCGGTTGAAAATACAACTGCAAATGGAATAAATGTACCTGCTTTTCCTAGGATCACTTATCAAAATCGTTTAGATAGATTTAAAATATATGCAGGAACTCCAATATATAATGGTGGAGATGGATTAACTGCAAACTATTTTAATTCTGATCAAATCGTTTTAACTGGATCTACTGATCCAACAGTTGATAATATTTTTTCTGGGGTATCAACTGCATTACCTATCCCTAGCGATACATTTTGGGAAAATGGAAATTTTGACTACACGGGAAAATTGCACCCCCAATCAGTAAATTCTAGTGGTGGAGTGAAATGGGAAGGATTTTTTGTTCCTATCGAAACTGGAGTGCATAATTTTTATGTTAATAGCACTCAAGGTTTTACCGCAGATTTTCAGGCAGATGGTTACGTTTCTGGAGTAGGAACATATACCGAATATTTAAACATTGGATTCACTACAACTCTTGGTGGTAGTACCGCTGCTCAAGATGGAACTATAACAATAATACCAGCAGATTCTACCAAATATATTGGTTTAGGTATGTCTGTAACTGGACCTGGAATTAATCCTGGTTCCTATATTAGTGCAGAATCTGAAGGCGGTATAGATAGGACCACTGGAGTAATTACATTATCTAATGATGAATATGAATCTCCCATAGACTACCAAGTTACAACGCCTGGCACATACAACTTTACTTTCTTCAGAGATTCTGGTGAAAGTGCATCTTCATCTTTTCCCACACAAGTATTGAATGCATTTACACCGTACAGAATAAGATTTAGATTTTATGTTGATCCAAATGCTAGTACTGGATCTGGAGTAGATAGATCAATTGATATAAATTTTATCCCACCAAGTAGTGGCACGAGCACCAATTTGAGATATAGTTATCTTTATTCACTGTTTTATGATTTTAACGATCCTGGTTCATTTAATGAATTTGTAAATAAATCAGTTCTTTTTGGTGGGGGATCTATTGGTGGAAATGGATTGAGTCAATATGTTAGTGTTGAGACTACAAAAAAGGTTGATATAAAATATCAACCAAAAACAAATTTGGATTCTATTAGGAGGTCTCCTGTCTCATATACTGGATCAGTTGTCGCTGGTAGTCCCGTAATAAATGTATCGGATACAACAAATTTAGAAATTGGTAATTATGTTTTTTCTAATGAATTGCCATATCAGGGTTCAAGAATAACTGACATTATTATCAATGAATCTATTATTGTAGAAACTCTTCCAACTTCGACAAACTCAAATTCAAATCTTACTGTTATTGATCATCGTGGTTTTATACGTAGAGCAACAACAACTCAAATTTACCAAGATGGAAATGGGAAAGGTATATTGAGTTTGCAAAACATAACAAATGTGGATTTGCCAGAAGAATGTGTAATGATATCGTCGTACACTTCTGCGTATACAGTTGCGAGAAAAAGTTCTTCTACTAATGGTGTGCCATATGGTACAACTTACTTAGAATTTAATCCTTACGTCGCAGCTGGAGGATCTTATGATACTTACTTTTATTATAGTAGAGGTTTAGTTGACGAATCTCTTACATCATTTTGCAATCCTTCTTTGACGAGGTGCTTAATAGCATCATCGGATGTTGCCGCTGGAAATATTCAAATTCCAGTTGAAAATACTTATGGAATTCAAACTGGATGGAAAGTTCAAGGATTTCAATTCCAAGACGGAACAACTATAAATTCGATTGGAAGTAATCCTCCCAGGGTCACATTGAGTAAAGTAACAGCAAAAAATATTATCACTGGGGGAAATTTTACAGTAACTAATGCTAGTGATCCAGTTAGTGATGATAGACAACTTTGTTGTCCACCAACGGATACATCTCCACCATTCAATCCAACTTTGGATGGATTGGAAACTACTCCAGCAGAACCAAATCTAAGAATAGAAAATGGTAATATAGTCTTCTACGCACTTGGTGGTAATGTTGATGATGCAAAAATATCTGATTACTTAGAAACAGATTTTGCGAATAATAGATTGCAAATTAAAGTTGGAGATGGTAGAATTTTTAATATTCTTTGTGTGTAATTATAGTCTTAATAGCAGATAATATGTCTCTTCATTAATCTGAATGGGAACCTTATGTGTGAAAGTAGTTACATCAGTTTGCGATAAAGAGTCTACATTAATGCCAGTAATTGTAATATTATCCCCAAAGAATAATTCACCCATAGTTACCTCTTCTGAAAGAGTTTTTAATGTAGTTCCATCTTTTGTCCATGGGTTATTATCACTAGAGAATGCTCTAACTCCATTAATAAAAATTCCTGGAGATTTATCATTACTTAATTGAGAATAATTATAATTTGTTGAACCAGGATCATCTATCTTTATATTCCCCTCAAACTTTATATCTCTGACAGCAGACGTATCATCTGTTCCTTTGTATTTTTGTTCAACAAAATAATCAGCAGTCTCTAAATTTGCTTGGGTAGACTCAAAAATACTATTGATAGAACCAGCCAAATAACCACCAAAATCTTCTGTGTCTTGAATTTCTGGTTCAATATAATTGAGAAGATTTTCTTGAGTTACTCTATCTTGACGCACAAATAAAAATATCGAGTCATTAACCGAATCAACTGTTACAGTCGATAATCCAACTGATGGTGGAGTTGTAGATAGTTGAAACTTAGTTAGTGTATCCGAGTTGCAAACATAATAATCCTGTGATGTAACTAAATTACTAGATCCAGTATTCACATTTTTTGTTACGTTTACAACATCACCATCAGTAAAGATAAAATCATTTTTTGGTTTAAATGTGATAGTTGCTCCAGAAACGTCACTACCACTTGCGGATGCAGTATATTCTAAATCTGGTATCTCAATTTTATGTACAGTTCCACCATCTGTAGTTACTGTGGTGACAAACTCACCATTATAAACTGTTGATGCAGATCCAGTCACTCCACTTATAACAACAATATTCGGTGAATATATGTTGTAGGAACTGGACAGAGATACTTCTAGTTCTGTGGAATTTCCTGTTGTAGATGCAGTAGATACAATGGAATTTATTGGTATTACTTTATCTACATCAAAAACAAAAAAACCATCACGGATATTATTGAAAGGAATGGATGATAAATTTCTTAAATTATTTTGAATAATTCTCAAATCATTAGCAATTCCAACTCCACCAAGATTACTTAGTGCTTGAGTATCATTGGTGTTCTCTTCTAAATTTAAATCTATTCTAAATCCTTGATTTTGCTTTACCATTTTAACTGTGCGTGATGTTCCAACCCTTCGATCTTAAAAATGCAATTTTTTCAAGAGTGCCTTCATTTGGTGCTGCATTATTTCTTAAGTTTATTGTTACTCCTCCACGATTTACTTCTTCATAATTTTCAACAAGATCGTTAATAATTTGTTCAACTGCTTGTTGCGAAAGTCTATTGTTTGATATATCCATGTATCTAATTCTATATAGTTCCTTAAATGACCCTTGTTTATAGTTAGTAAATCGGTTATTGTATAGAATTAGGTAATACAAGTATGGGCATTCAGTAAAGTCAGGAATCTCACCAGCAATCTGATTGTTATGTGCGTAGAAGTATCTCAGTCTTGGTAAGTTCTGGAAAGTTCCGATAGAAGTGAATCTATTATTATACAAAAAGAGATAATAGAGGTTAGAAAGGTTCTTGTAAGAAGGGATCTGTCCAGTCAGTTGATTATAACCAAGTTGTACATAATAAATGTTTGGATTTGCAGCAAAGTTTGGAACTGATCCACTAAACCTATTATGATACATCCAAATGTATCTGAGATTTGGATTTGATCCAAAATTTGGAAGAGATCCTGTTGTTCTTCCACGGGAACGATACCAAAAATAATAGAGAGAAGAGCAAAAAGTTAGACAATTGGGGTGGATTGGAGAAGTCAGAAGATATCCAGAGTCCAACAAAATATAATATATTGATTTAAGGTCCTTGAAGGTATTTTCTGGAATTACATATGAAGTGTCACCAGATGGGTCTCCACCAGTAATATAAGTGTATCTCAGATCAAGATAGTAGAGTGATTCATTTGTGAATCGTGGTAATGCTCCAGTAACATAAGATGCATAGCAATGAAGATAACGTAATGATCCACAATTATCGAATCTATAGGTAGATCCAGAAAAAAGTGATCCAAGACTTCTACAATAATATGCATAGAAAATTTGAAGAGACTGTTTTCCAATCGTATTTTCTGGAAATTTTAAACCAGTAGCATGGATGTAAATATTAGTGATTGAATTATTATTTGCACTGATTGAAAATGTAGAATCGGACAAGTAGTAATTTCCTGCCAAATATAAAGTAGATAAGTTGGTAAGTTGTTTTACGTTATAAGTATTTCCAGATCCACTTGCAGTATTGTCAATGCTTCTAAAATCATTAGATCCAACTCCATAATATGTGCATGTATTCGGAACATTTGGTATTTGAGCACTTGGTTGGTACGTATCTGGGTGGAAATATGCGCCTCCACCTCTATTGAAATTAATAACTCTTAAATTCGGGAACCTATTTGCAATAATATTTTGATCTATGGAACCATAAAAAGTTCCTTCCATATAAAGTTCTCTTAATGTTGTTGGGAATTTATTTGCAACATCAGTACTAAATCTTCTTTCACTTTCTATATCACTTTGATATAAAGGATTTCTCATCAAATAGATGTACAATAAATTTGGAGCAATTGTATTGAAATTGGGTAATGTTCTTAATTTATTATATGCGAAATCCAGTGTTGATGCATTTATGAATTTTACGACTGGTAACTCTGAAATATTTGCAGATCGAATTTGGATTCGAGAAATTCGATCTGGATTGTAATAGAATTGGATATATCTTTCCCTAGATGTAGAAGATCTGTATCTTATTGTAGAAGTTGTATTGCCAACATTTACATATTTTGAGTATCTACTTTCATTTGCAGTCTCAACGATTTTCCAACTAGCAGGAGTAGATTTTATCAGTCTGTCAAGATTAACAGTTGCATTTAAATTTCTAAAAAATCCTGTAAAAATAACAGGAATTCCTTTCATTGCATAGAGAGTTACTGTTTGTCCCCCAATATTGCACTGGATTTTTGAAGTTGGAAACTCGGATGGAAATTCTTTTTGTTGTGGTACTATTGCTGTTTGTATTCTTGGTCCACTAATTTCTGCAGACTGAGTTCCAAATTGCAAAGAACCGCCACTGATGATGGTTGTTCTTGCTCCGTATGATATTCTTGCTTTTTCTTGGATTGTTAGATCTGTACTCGTTGCTCTTGGGTCACTGGAACTCCAAGCACTAATTCTAGATGTGGAAATATCACCAATTCTAATTGTTGCAGATCCGCCGAATCCGTCCAAATAACGATATCTAATTGCAAACCCACTTAAAGTTCCACTAATGTTTAAATTTCCAAACAAGGTAACATCTGTTCCCGCTCTTTTTTGTAAGATTCCATCATACTGTTCCGAATCCCTATAATATCTGTCTAATGTTTCGTGGAGGGGAACACTCAATCTAGAAAAACTAATCCAGTCGTGTCTACTGGCACCAGCATCTGCAGATCCAGCAATAATTTCTAGATCTAAAGGATTTAAATTAAGTTCCTTTAATGCAGAAGTCTTACTTTCTACATCAGATAAAAAACTTAAAACATTAAGTCCGAATATTTTGGGATTTCTAATTGCCATATATCTTTCCTATCAGACAGTTCTCATGATGAACGCAAGAGCATACCATGGTGGGAGGTTTGCGTTGGTTCCGCTTACACCTTCATTATCAATGGTTACATCACCTGTTACATCACTATTACTGTATCCATGAGCACCAACAGCATCACCACCATATTGGAACACTTTAGTGGAATTAACAAGTGTCTTATTGGAACCATTGCTAAATGATGCTCCATGATTATGTTCAACAACCACGGCATCGGCACTACCACCACTTTGGTCAACTGATAATCCAGGGAAAGTACCATCAGAACCATCAGTTGTGGCACCAATAACAAATCTGTCTCTTAGATCTGGAGTTCCATTGTTACCATCACAAAGTTCCCAACCAGATAGATTAGCGATCTCTGTGATGGTTCCAGACCACATGATGATGCCACCAACTGGAATTGTTCCACCACCAATAAAACTCTGAGCAGTAACATTACTATTTGGCAGACTTATATCATCAGAATCAGTTAACTCTTGAATCTGATTAGCTGCACTATTGATTATTAGCGGTCTACGAGATACCATATCGATTGATATTACGATAAAAGTATTTATCAATAACTAGTCAGACAGTTTTCATAGAGATCTTAGGGTCTGTCAAGACAGTGGTAGATACGTCAGGGAATCTATACTCCCTAAACTTTCTTTTGCAAACGTATTAAACGACAAACTAATACGTGTATTATCAGATGTATTTTTAGATACTGAATGTCTTAGGTCTGAAGGAAATAAAATTAACTCTGCTGTTTTAGCAGGAACTAATCTATAATAATTATTACGTTCATTTAATGTGTGATATTTTAAGAGGAGATTGCCAGGATGAGGTCTTTGAAATTTCATACATGGCATATCCTCATCTAACGCAAAGTAAAATACTCCACTTAAAATACTATTTGGATGGGAATGTTCTTGGTGTTCTTGTCCGAAAAAACTTTTATTGATCCACGATTGAGTGATGATCAATTCTGTAGAAGAACCCCAAACATAATTCATGTACATTTTAATCCTGTCTTCAAAGAAAGATTTTAATTTTGAAAGAGCAGGATTTTTTAGTACGAAAGTATCTTTAGATTGCATGTTATAATTTGCAGTTTCACTTTTATTTTCTCTACTACAATCTAAATTATTAACATACTCTTTTTCTTCTTCAAAGTTTTCATCATAGGATGACACCAAAATGGGGGTAGTAAAAGTTTCAATTAAGTTGTTCACAAGGTTCTCCTCAAAAGGTCATGGGAAATTTGATTTAAATTAAATATTGCTTCAGTTATGTATTCATTTGATTCAGTTCTATCAAGAACTCGTAGAGATTCATTTACTTTATAATGAATCGATCTTAAAAAAGGATCTGAAAATCTGGAGGTAGTCCAAAATACTGCTGCTAATCTTTCTCCAGATTCTACGGTAGATACCTCATGGAGGATGCCTGTGTCGTATGTTATTGCTTCACCAGCATCAAGTTTTATTTTATGAGAACCAAAATCGTTATGTAAGACAAGTTCTCCACCTTCATAAGTATCAGGATCAGATAAAAACACCGTTGTACTATAGTGTCCGTTTAATCCTAAATCGTGATGTAACCTATAGTAATCACCCATTTTCATCTTTGTTATCATAATAAATCCAGTGGTTTTAGGACAAACCAATAGATCAAAACCACCATCTCTTTCAAGAGCATTAATAATTATTGAATTAATATTAGAGTTAATTTGATAATTATTAAGTTGAGTTAATTGTTTAAGTTGTTTTGTATTTTCGTTACTATTAGAAACTGAATGAAGTCCATCCATCCAATCAGTTTCTACAGTGCTTGAAAGTAAGTTACAAATTTGTTGTAGTTCATAGTCAAGTAATAATTTTCTAGAATAATGATGTTGAGTCATAGTTAAAATATCACAGTTTCATAATAAATGCAAGAGCATAGAATGGTGGTCTGTTTTCGTGGTAGTTGTTGCCGCCTGCGTTGCCAGTGTATTGATCCCCTGGATTGTCGTTTGCCATGTCAGTTTGTGCATTAGGACCAGCACCCTGCTGATAAATTCTTCTTTCATTATAAGTATGATTATGCTGTGGCATTTCAGCAACAGTCAATTTATGAGCAACGTCACCACCAGTGTTTCCAGGACCATAGTTACCACTAGT
>Ga0181590_10004857_pt1 | contig 11163 bp, 6 predicted proteins | sample 071ome_34_FD_132446 | JGI IMG/M metagenome (GOLD analysis project Ga0181590, IMG submission 132446) | Coastal salt marsh microbial communities from the Groves Creek Marsh, Skidaway Island, Georgia - 071411BT metaG (megahit assembly) | ecosystem: Environmental > Aquatic > Marine > Intertidal zone... | reverse complement strand
GTATACGAACAGTTTACACATACCGGTACGGTACCGTACAAACACTTTAACGACCGTTTAAGATTTAAGATGCCATTCACATCGTCACAACGCGCCGCGCCCTCGGTGCCGTCGACGCTCGAGCGCGCGATGAGCTCGTCGAGCGATGAAAACGACGCCGTCGAATTCGTCGACTTCGTCCGCCGACACGTCCGGAACACGTCGTCGACGACGTCGTCGCCGTACGGAAAAGTAAAGCCAACGACCCCGAGCGATGGGCAGCAGCGGCAACGTCTTCGAGAAGATTACTCTGACGACGACGACCGCGTGACGCCGAGTAAACGCGCCGAGTCGATGCTGAACGATGCTCGGATGTCGGCGCGCGCGAGCCGATTGATGCGGGAAACGGCGAGGGCGGAGACGCAGGCGGAAAGCGCGAGGAAGAGACGAAGCGCGAGCGCGGCGAAACTGAGCGCTTCGACGACGCCGACGACTTCAAGGGCGACGTCGAGAATCGGGTCCGAGGCGGATTTAGCGAGGGTTTTCGAGTCGAACGCGGTGGTTGTGGTGAGTGATGAGAGCGAGGATGAGTTTTTTGCAAAGACGCCCGTGCGTGTGGGTCGAGGTGGCGGCGGCGGTGCGCAGTCGTTTAGGACGACGCACATGGAGACGGTGCAGCAGCAGAGGCAGTCGACGAAGAAGGAGACGGTGACGAACGGTCGCCGAGCGTCGATGACGCCGCCGATGGTACCTCGTATGTCGATTAGTAAATCGCCCGCGCCGAGACCGGTGCATTCGCTGATGACGACTGCTACTACTACGGCGACTCAAGATGAGTCGTTGACTCGAGTTCGGGGAATGAATATTAGCGCCGTGGAGGCGCAAGTCGAACTGCTTCGCGCCAAGGTTGCGACGCTCCAGCGCGAGCTCGACGATGCGTCGATCGAAAAGCAGTCGTGGTTGAGCGAGCGAGTGCGAATGAGCGCAGAGGTAACGTCGGTGGAGGAGGAATTGAAGACGACGACGTCTCGCATGTCAAAGATGGAGCGACGCTTGATGGCTCTCATGAAGGAGCGAGACGCGGCGTTGGGTGAAGCCGAAAGCACGAGAGTCGCGTTGGAGAAGGCTCGAGCCGAACACGCAAGCGCGTTGGATCGAGAATCGAGCTCGACGCGCGATAAAGTGGTTTCTTTGGAGTTTAACGTGCGGGAGTATAGCGTTAAGATTGAACGTCTTCAAACCGTGTTGCAAGAGACGCAGACAAAAATCCGCGCCGACGAGGCAACCATTCTCAAGCTGGAAGAGAGGCTCGCGAGCGCGACCGCAGACTTGCAAGCCGCGAACGCGAAGTTGGGTCAAGCGACGGATGGAAAGCTGCGACTCGAGTCCGAAAGCGCACAGTTGAAGACTTCTGTGGATGAACTCAACGCGTCGCTGCGCGAGAGCAACGAAAAGTATGAACGCGTTTCGAGCGAATTAGCCACCGCCAACTCAAAGACTGAAAGTCGCGAGCGTCAGCTCCAAGAGGTGAACGCTGCGAACGAGAAACTCAAGGCTGATATCAACCGCCTCAACGAAACGATTTCGTTGAATAATAACACACTCTTCCAGAAGGATGCGGCAATCGAAACGATGAGATCGGATGCCGAAAAGGAACTGGACGAAGCCAGACATGAAATTTCAACGTTGGAAGCGGAGATCAAGGCGAAAACCAACATCGCGGAGAGCGCTAAACAAGCCAAAGATGAGGTAATATCCGAACTTGAAGAAGTCAAGGCTGCCTTGCGCTCAAAGACGAGCGAAAGCAGAGCGTTTGAGATTGAACTCGAGAGCATGAAGGGTGAAATCGCTGCGCTCGAAATGAAGCTCGAAAAGGAGAGTAGAAAAGCCATGACGACGGAAGAGAAGGCCGCGAGCGCAAAGGATGCGTTCGCCGCCCGTTTGGCTGCGGCGCAAGAGAAGCAAGCCACCTTCCAAGGGCGTCTTCACGACATGAAGACGAGCTTGGAGGCTGAGAAGCAAAAGTTGGAGGCGCAAGCTCGTGCCGACGTGCACAACTTGGAGGAAGAACTGGCGGTGATTAAACAGAGGTTGGCGGAGAAGGAGCTCGCTTACACGACTGCTTCGAATAACGCTGTCATGTTTGAACAGCGTCTCGAGGCGACGATTGCGCAGCTCGAAGAAGCCAAGGATGCCGTGAGAGAACTGAGAGGTCAGCTCGCGGAGAGCGACATCACCGGAGTTGAGTTAAAGCACATGTCTGAGGAGCTTGATGCGGCGAACAAGCGCGTGCAAGTTGTGGAGGGTGAAAAGAAGCAATCCGCAGACGAGCTCAGAAGAGTGAAGAAGGATTTCCAATCGCTCCAAGGCAAGATTGCAGGGCTCGAAGCTGCCGCGGACCTCGCCGCTTCGGAATCTGAAGATTTGCGAAGAAAGCTTGACATGGCTGAACAGGACGCGCTCGCGACCGCAGAAGAGAACGAACTTGCGTCTTCCATGGCTGCCAAGGCTACCATGGTAGCTAACGCACAGGTCGTCAAGCTCGAAAAGCAAGTCGTAGTTCTGAAATCTGAACTCGAATCGCTGAGAGAAAAGCATGCGGAGGATTCGCAGGCGTCTCGAGAGGACTCTGATGATAAGCTTGACAGATTGCATCAACAAGTTGAAGCTTCCGGTAAGAGAATCAAAGAGCTCTCTGAACTGTTAGACAAGGAGCGAAGCTCGAACGCCGAGTTGAACAAGCGGTCTAAGAATGATGCGAGCTCTAGAATCGAGCTGGAAACGCAATTGACGTGCACCAAGGAGCAACTCGCAGCCGCGGAGGCTCGATTGTTCGAAACCAACAACGAATTGCTTTCTGTCCACAAACAACTCGATTCGGTGAAGAAGAGCGCGCAAGAGCACAGAAAAAGTGACGGCGGCGAGCTCATTTCCCTCAGACTGGCGCGCGATACCGCTGAGAGCAGGTCAAGCGAGCTGCAAGCATCTGTGACAAAGGTCACCGCAGAGAGGGACCTTTTGCAAGAGTCCATCTCTAGTATGGAGAAGAGACTCGAACACGAGCGCCTCGCGTTCGCGGCGCAAGTGAAGGATGCCGTGAAAGATGCCGTCAGAGCTAAAGAACAGGAGATGTCTGTCATTCGCAAGGAGCTGGATACCATTCGCCAACTCGCCGTCAAGGGTGACAACGCGAGCGCCGCATTGACAAAGACTATCGACGACAAGCAGACAGAACTCGACCAGGCTCGCACTGATGTCTCCGAACTTCGAGCGGAAGTAATGACGCTGACGCACCAAGTAGAACATGCGAACGAATTGCTCGCAACGGCGCGACGTGACGCTTCCACGACGCAAGCTGGTGACCAGGATGAATTGAAGCGGGTGCGCATGGAGAGAGACGAAGCCAAGTCGTTGGCTCAAGATTTAGAACTGAAGCTATCCGAGGCCAAAGCCCAGAATTCATGGCTTGAAGGCACTGTCTCCGCCACTGAAGCCGAGTTGAATGCGGTTAAACGAGCCGCCGCGTCAGCAACCAAGATGAACGAGGATGCGGTGGCGCAGTTGTCGCGAAATTCAGCCTCCATGAAGAAGCGCAGCGGGAACGGATTCGGCTCCCCCGCGCTTCAAGGGGAGCTTTCTCCCCTGAAGTGGTTCTCCCGCCAAGCTTCCCGCGTCATCTCTACGCCTCCGAACAATCTTTTCAATAAATTTGCCGTGGCGACACCCACGGTTCCGATGCGAACTCCTGGCGGGACGTGGAGAGCTCCATCGAAGCCGGAAACCGTCGGCGAGGCGATGCAAACACTCGCCGCTTTTGGCGCCGCCATCGCAGCCGTGATCATGTTCATGTCTCTAGTCGCTATGATTGCACCGAAACCGGTGGCTTCACCGCTCGCAAGCTTGCCCTCGGTCGACTGTGGCGTGTTCTATACCATTCACGACGGCATGCTCGAAATTGGTTACTCACTTATCGGGCGCACCTACCGCTCGTTGTGTGTCCACCATCCGCCGAGCTAATTAGCGACGAAATCGTGTATGTATTACGATAGGTATCTCGTCTGTTGTAACAGAAGGTAGCGACATCAAATGTACTGTACAGTTTTTACAATCTTTACTTCTTCTACGTCCGTCCACCTCATTCAATGAGGTACAAATCCTTTTCCAACTTCATTCGGTAACAAAGCCAACAAAGATATTTAAACGGCACCTCCGCCCCACCCACCTTGAACACGTAACACTTCCTAGGAATGATCACTTGCACCTCTTTCTCGTCCAAAACCTCCCGCACCATCGCCCCGTGCAACACGCCGAGCGGCAACAAGAGACAAAACGGCACCTCTGCCTCGACCAACGCTCGCAACACGCGTTCCTTCATCCCCTTCCCCGTGTACGGCGGGTTATCCACCACAGCCGACAGCGACCGCACGAACGGCCCATCTCGCACTCGCGCAAAGAAATCCGCGCGTTTGTGCACAACCTTTTCAAACCCAGCGAGTTTCATTCGTTCGCCCGCCCGTTCGTCGTACACAAACGGTGCCCAAATTTTCTCCTTTGCAAACCTGGGCAATAAAACCGTCGCGAGCGCGTCCCACGTGCGCTGCGCCGTCGCCCACTCGTCGTCCTCGATGGACATTCGTCCAGAGGTGGAACCGTACGACCCGTACGCGCCCGTTCGCGCGACAACCGGGGCATTATTATTATCCTCCTCCTCTTCTTCTTCTTCTTCTTCTTCTTCTTCTTCTTCGTTAGTCTCTTCAACAGAACGCGCACGCACCGTCGCGCCACACGCAACGACCGCGTCGTCACCCCCACCCGCGCGCGGACGCGGCGCTTCCAGCTTTTTCCGTTTTCTCCTCGCCGCGTTCTTCTTCGCCGCGCGAGACCCACCGGTGGCACCGCTCGTCGTCATGCCTGACGTTGACGAAGAGTGACGCGCGGGAGTCTCAGTCACATTGCGTCACTATGCGGCGCTCCTCGCATCTTCACCCGACGCGCATGACATCCGCGTTCGCGCGTCTCGCGGGTGCGTGCGCGCCGTCGACGCGCGCGATGGGACCGTCCACGTGCGCGATGGGACCGATTTCGGCGTCGACGTCGACGCGCGGGTGTTCGCGTCGCACGCGCGCGACATCAACGTCGACGTCAAGGTGGGCGTGTAATCTGCTCCACAGCGTGTCACAACGACCGACGCGTAAAGCGACGCCGACGCGCGGGTTCTCCGCCGACGAAGCCGCGACGCCGACGCGCGAACGCACGAAAACCTTTGCATCCGTCGATGACGCGGACGACGCGCGTCGAGCGAGCGGGGGCGCGTCGTCGACGAGCGATGAAAGTTTTCGCGCCAATTTCATTGTTTCAAACGTTTCGGCGTTGACGCGAACGGAAGCGAGCGCCGAACTCGACCGGTTGGATGCGTTATTGGCGCGACACGACGAGAAGTATTACAACGATGCCGATCCAGAGATTACTGATGCCGAGTACGACGCGTTGCGAGCGCGATACGAGGCGATCGAGGCGGCGCATCCGAGCGCGGCGACCGAGCGAAGGCGTCGAGCGGGTTTGGACGGCGTCGCGAGCGCTCGAATCGGCGCGACGCCGAATTCGGCGAGCGGGTTGGAAAAGATTGCGCACGCGACGCCCATGCGGTCGCTTGGGAACGCGTTCGACGCGGCGCAAGTTCAGGCGTTCATGACGCGCGTGAATAAGGCTTTGGGGATCGACGCCGACGATGATGGTTCAATCCGAGTCGAGTATTGCGCCGAACCCAAAGTCGACGGGGCCTCGGCGAGTCTGCGATACGAGCGCGGTCGGCTCGTCTACGCTGCGTCTCGCGGGGACGGTTCCATGGGTGAAGACGTCACGAGGCACCTCGTCGGCGCGCGTGGCGTGCCTTTAGAGCTCACCGGGACGAATTTTCCCGAGGTTTTGGAGATTCGCGGAGAAGTGCACGTGTCTGAAGAGGATTTCGAACGCGTCAACGCCGAACGCGTCGCCACGGGGGCGCGCGTCTTTAAGAATGCGAGAAACGCCGCCGCCGGCGCCATGCGCCTGCTCGACCCGACGGAAAACCAAATGCCACTGCGGTTCCTCGCATACGGGTGGGGATCCGTCGGGGCATCTCGCGACGGGAAGATTGAAACGCCGTGGAAAACTGAGAGTGAATTTCTCAGCGAATTTCTTCCATCAAACGGTTTCGACGCCGTTCCATTTCTCGGTGTCGCGACGACATTAGACGAACTTTTACAAGCCTACTCGGCGTTGGAAATCGCGAGACCGACGATGCCATACGAGATTGACGGGGTGGTGTACAAGGTGAACCTCGTGGAACATCAGAATACGCTCGGGGCGGACGCGAGGCAACCTCGATGGGCTGTGGCGCACAAGTTTACGGCGATGCGGGCGACGACGACGCTGCGAGGAATCGAAGTACAAGTCGGACGCACGGGTGCGTTGACCCCAGTCGCTGTGCTCGATCCGGTCGACATCGGTGGGGCATCCATCGCGCGGGCGACGTTGCACAATTTCGACGAGATTGCGAGGAAAAAGCTCAAGATTGGGGCGCGCGTGGCGGTGGAGCGCGCGGGCGACGTCATTCCGCGCGTCGTCTCGCTCGCGGGCGACGATCTCGCCGAGGCGACGACGTACGACGACGACGCGAAACCCCTCCCAGAGTGGACGCCGCCAAGGAAATGTCCGGACTGTGGGTCCTCGGTCGTTCGTGCGCCGCTTTCGGCGTCGAAAAATGCCGTCGGATCCATCGTTCGATGCACGGGCGGGTTGAAGTGTCCATCGCAAGTTTTGGAGCGATTGTTACACTTTTGTTCGCGCGACGCCCTGGACATACGAGGACTCGCCCGGGGAACATTGGAAACGCTTCACAAGGAGGGTGTGGTGAAATCCCCGGCAGACATATTCACGTTGGAGCGTCGGTTCGGCCCGGAGAGCGGTATCGAGGAACCGCCGACGTGGTGGCGATACGCGGGCGTGAAGAATGCCAAGGGTGAAATTAAAGAGGGATCGGACGGGCTCAAGGCGAGCGCCATCAAGCTGTTTCAAGCCATCGAGCTTCGTCGACGTGGGGTCCCGCTTCATCGGTTCATATACGCCCTTGGGATTCCAAATATTGGCGCCCACACGGCGAGGGTTTTGGCGTCTCGCTACGAAACGCTCGCGGCGTTGCAAAAGGCGTGCGTCGCGGCCGCTCGCGGAGGTCCAGATAGCCTCGCGCACGGCGCTTTGACCCACGTCGACGGCATCGGCCCGGTTTTGGCGCAATCGTTAGTTGATTTCTGGTCAGAACCCGCCAACGTCGCCATCGTCGACGAGATTCTCGCCACTGGCGTCGTCGTATTCGACGCCTCTGGCGGATCGGCGCCCGCGCTGAAACCGTTGTCTTCGGCGTCGCCATCCCCATCACCGACACCAACTCCAGCCCCGCGTTTACCCGAACGCGGCGCGAAAATCAACCCCACCGCACTCAAATCCATGAAGATTCTCTTCACCGGCGTCGTTCCTGACCGTTCCCGGGACGAAATCCACGACGTTCTTCGCTCCGCCGGAGCGTCTCTGACGTCTTCGCTCTCCCCCAAAACCACCCTCCTCCTCGTCGGCCAATCCGCCGGTCCCACCAAGCTCAACAAGGCGCGCGAGCTCGGTGTTCCCATCGTCGACGCGCGGGTTTTCTTGGACGCTCTCGTCAACGGTGACGATCCTCTCGCGTCTTTCTAGCTAGTAATGTTCGCGCGCGCTTTGGACACGTTCCAAAATGTAATGTAACCCATGTCAACTTTGTGTATGAGTATACAGTATGGCATTGACAAGGCACCCCATCCCACTGTGCGAGGTCAACGACGCGCATCGAGCGAATCAACTCGACGCGTCACACCGCGACGCGTCATGACGCGCGCGACGATTGGACGAAGAATCGCGCGAGCGATCGCGCGATGCGATGCATCTACGACCGCGGGACGCGGTGCGGCGGTGGTGAACACCGCGACGACGACGACGTCATTAGCTTCCGCATCGTCCGCAGCGACGATGACGATTGGCCGACGAATGTTGACGCACGCGGCGCGACGGACGCCGCCGCCGACGACGCGAGTTGGACGGTCGACGCGAGGGTTCGCGGCGGAGACGCCGAAAGGGGGCGCGTCGTCGGCTTCGTCGGCAAAGAAGGGTGGCGGTGGGAAGTACGCGAGCATGAAGCCTCGCGGGTCGTCGGGTAAATCAAAGAAGGATTCTTCAAACGAATCCAGTGGGAAAGAGTCGGGCGAGAGCGGCACCGAAGCGCCAAAGACGTTTGCAGAGTTGATGAAAGGGCCTGGTGGGCAACAGCTCGGGTCGTTGATGCTGTTGGCGCTCGGTATGAGTTTGTTGAGCGCGACACGAACCGACGCGCGAGAGATTTCCTTTCAAGAGTTCAAGACGAAACTGCTCGAACCCGGGCTCGTGGAGCGGGTGGAGGTGTCGAATAAGAGTCAGGCCAAGGTGTACGTGAAAGCGCCCGGGGCGATGATTAAGTCTAGGCACGGGGCGGGGGATTCGTACGATTCGACGGATATCGGCGCCCCGCCAGGGGCTCGCTCGGAGGGCGGGTACAAGTTTTACTTCAACATTGGAAGTTTGGATTCTTTCGAGAGGAAACTCGAGGAGGCGCAAGAGTTGAATGGTCAAGAGTCGAAGGATTTCGTTCCAGTGACGTACGTAAATGAGATTTTCTGGCAGACGGAGCTCATGCGGTTGTTGCCGACGCTTTTACTCATCGGCGGGTGGTTGTACTTCACGCGTCGAAGCGCGGGCATGGGCGGCATGGGCGGAGGCATGGGTGGAGGCGCGAGTGGTATCTTTAACGTTGGTAAGGCGACGGTGAGCACGCTCGATAAGAATGCGAAGAATAAAATCATGTTCAAGGATGTGGCTGGGTGCAACGAGGCCAAACGGGAAATTATGGAGTTTGTCGATTTTTTGAAGAACCCCAAAAAGTACGAAGACTTGGGGGCAAAGATTCCGCACGGAGCCCTTCTCGTCGGCCCGCCGGGGACGGGCAAGACCCTTCTCGCCAAGGCGACCGCAGGCGAGGCTGGGGTGCCGTTTCTGTCAATCTCCGGCTCCGATTTCATGGAGATGTTTGTGGGCGTCGGTCCGTCGCGCGTTCGCGATTTATTCGCGCAGGCGCGCCAGCAAAAGCCATCCATCATCTTTATCGACGAAATCGACGCCATCGGTCGCCAGCGCGGCCGCGGAGGCTTCGCCGGAGGTAACGACGAGCGAGAGAATACGTTGAACCAGCTCCTTGTGGAGATGGATGGGTTCGGTACCAAGGAGGGCGTCATCGTTCTCGCGGGTACCAACAGACCAGATATCCTCGACAAGGCGTTGCTCCGTCCGGGACGTTTCGATCGACAAATCACCGTCGATCGCCCGGACATTACCGGTCGCGAACAAATCTTCCGGGTGCATCTGAAGAAGATTACCCTCGACGGCGCCGTTGATCACTACAGCGAGCGACTCGCGGCGTTGACGCCCGGTTTCGCCGGGGCGGATATCGCGAATATGTGCAACGAAGCGGCGCTCGCCGCGGCGCGCGAAGATGAAAAGACGGTTTCTCTTCGACACTTTGAGTACGCCGCTGATCGCGTCATCGCGGGTTTGGAGAAAAAGTCAAAGGTGGTGAACAAGACGGAGCGTCGTACGGTGGCGTACCACGAGGCTGGTCACGCCGTCGTCGGTTGGTTTTTGGAACACGCCGAACCCCTTCTCAAGGTATCGATTGTTCCGCGCGGTTCCGCTGCTCTCGGCTTTGCGCAGTACTTGCCGAATGAAAATCTCTTGGCGACGACGCAGCAACTCGTGGACATGATGTGCATGACTCTCGGTGGGCGCGCTGCGGAGCAGGTGATGCTGGGGAAGATTTCAACCGGCGCACAGAATGATTTGGAAAAGGTTACGCAAATGGCGTACAACACCGTCGCCGTCTACGGTATGAATGACAAGATTGGTTTGTTATCCTTCCCGAAGGATGAACAGAGCCTGAAATCTCCCTATTCGGAAGACACGGCGCGAATGATTGACGAAGAGGTTCGCCTCCTCGTCGACACGGCGTACAAGCGCACCGTGGCGCTCGTCAAGGAGAAGAAGCACTTGGTGGAAGCCATGGCTCAAGGCTTGCTTGACAAGGAAGTCTTGCAGCGTCACGACCTCGTGCAACTTCTCGGAGAGCGACCGTTCGTGTCTGAAAACCCGCAAAACATTGACATTCTCAACGAGGGATTCAAATTTAATTACCCAAAGACGGCTGACGAGACAGAAGATGTCGAACCAGAGACGCCCGACGAGCCGGATGATTCGTCGAGCAACGACGAACCGCGACCGGCGTTTCCACTCGCGACGTAAACTCTAGAACCTGTATATTAGGTACCTTTTAATGCCGTGGTTTGTGATTGTAGTGTACGAAATTCAGATTTACTTTACAAATTGTATCGACACATCTCACGTCGTCTCCTCTGCCCGACGCCTCGAACTCGGCGGGGGCGCCACAAGGTTGACGAAAAATCCTAAAATCCCTCGCGTCTCCACCGGAAGCTCCCCCGCTTCCTCTCGCCGCGCCCTGTCCTCTTCTATCGCCGCCATTTGTCTCGCCCGTCTCGCCCGTTTCCCTTTGAGCGACGGATCAACCGCCGTCGTTTCGTCTCCTCTGTCCGCTTCGGCGTCCGCGTCTCTAACCACCAGTTCATCGAAACCCGTCGCCTCGTCGTGCTCGCGTTCGAACCGCATCTGCGAACTCGAACCGAGGATGATTTCCGCCGTCGTAAACACCTCGCACCCGTCCATGAGGTGTCCACCGACGCAATCGCCGTTCTTGTCCGCGAGCGACGCGTGCAAGTGACAAGATCTCCCATCCGCGCTCACCGTCCCGACGAGCGAGCAAATCTCAAACTTTTGCTCGAGATCGACGACCGAGTTGGTGGAGGACCCCATGAGGGAGGTGTGGTTGGCGAGTCTGATCTTGGCGCGGCGAAGCGAGCCGACGCAGGTGATTATCCACGCCGAAGAGAGCGAGTGGTTTTTGCAATAGTCGACGACTGCGCGTTTCAAGTCATCGCCGGGGACGAGCCTGAGGGCGTGTACGCGCATGTTTTCGATGGCGCTGACACCCGTTCAAGCTGCGCGCGCGTCGGTGAACGC
>Ga0181590_10004853_pt1 | contig 11168 bp, 10 predicted proteins | sample 071ome_34_FD_132446 | JGI IMG/M metagenome (GOLD analysis project Ga0181590, IMG submission 132446) | Coastal salt marsh microbial communities from the Groves Creek Marsh, Skidaway Island, Georgia - 071411BT metaG (megahit assembly) | ecosystem: Environmental > Aquatic > Marine > Intertidal... | reverse complement strand
TAAGAAATATGCAGAGAAGAGAGCTAAGAAAATAGAAGGCAAACTTAATAATGAAGGTTTGTTTGCTAAGCTCAATAGAAAGAAAGAGAAGATGACTCGACAAGAAAAAGTTGAGTTAGAAAGATTAGAGTCAGATACTCGATGGGAAGCTCTTTCAGATGCTGTGTATGTCAAAGATGTTTCTAGGAAACTAGACGATCTTATCTTAGGAAATGTTAATAAACCTAATAATCCTTTTTATAGAGAAGCTAACATGGTTCTTAAAGACGATGTTGTGAAGTTGGCTCAGATGGTCAATAGAGAAGTGTTCGTTTCTGTAGAGAAAGGTAAGATATATCTAAATACAGTTAATGATCTTGGAGACAGATATTACTATTTGTTCAGAAATGAATTAGCTCCAGACAGAAATGATTCAATAAGAATGGGTCACTTCTTGATAGAATCAGCTATCAACTCTGGACTAGTTAAAAGATTAAAAGTGGTTCAAAGTGTTTCAAGAGATGGTCTTCCTCCTCGAGACGAGCTTCAATGGTTATTGAAAGAAGCTAACGAAGATTGGAGACAAGCTTTTCTATTAAACAAAACAAACTACGATGTAGACGGATTACCTTCTATAGGTAAGCCACCTGAGATAGTAGACGGAATATACTCTGCTTCAGGAAGATCTACAATTAGGAAACAAAACAAAGAATGGGTTCAGAAAGAAGCATCTAAATCTAGCAGTAAACCTTGGATAAATAACTTAAAGTATGAATCCAAAACAGGTTTACAAGTTAATGGATATATATACGATGTTATGACTGAGCTAGAGAGTAGAGGAAAACCTCTTATACCTAAGCCACCAGCAAATGCTAAAGATGTTGTAGCCAGAAGTAAGTACGATTCTTACATGAGAGCTAGGAACAGTGCTAAAGGCTTAAGAGACCAAACTTTCTACAACAGAATGTCTAATGACAGATACGGAAGAACTTATGCAGATACTGCAGGTTTACATTGGCAAGGCGACGATATCACAAGATCTTTAATGATGTTTGATAAAGGAGTTAAGTTGGGTAAGAATGGTTTTGACGACTTCAGCAGACACTTTATGAATCTTTCAGGTTTTGATAAGATTCCTATGAAAACAAGAATACAACTTTTTAAGAAGATCGATGAAGATTTAATTAGAAAGACAGTAGCTGATCCAGTTAAATACGACTGGTGGTATACTGAATCAGATTGGCTAGAATCTGGTGTTATCAAAAACTTAGTTGGGATTGATAAGCGAGATATAGCTGAGATACAAAAACTTGCAATGAAAGCTAATCCTTCAGACGAAGGTTCTTTCCAATTGTTAGCTCTTATGAAAGAGAGAGTAGCAATGTTAGATTGGGTAAAAGATGGAAACAAGATAGAAGATTTTGTTAGTCGTTTACCTTCTGCCATTGACGGAACAACAAACGTGCTACAGCACTTTGCTGGTATCTCTCGAGATAAGTCTATTGCTAAAGCAGTTAACATGGTAAGGCAAAGAAATGTTGCGGATGCGTACATACAATTAAGAGACCAGATGGATGAGATAGGTAAAGCTATGGATCCATCTAATCCACTCAAAAAGTATATTGATCTTCCAGGACTAACCCATGCTAAGAGAAGAAAATCAGTTAAGAAAGGTTTAATGACCTCTCAATATAATGCTGGTGCTAGAACTCTAGGTGAGAGTTACTTCGAGGCACTCGAAGATGTTCAGGTGAATGGTTCATATATCTTTAGAGAAGCAACTTCAAGAGATAAAATCGCAGTAGGTAGAATAATATTAGAAGCTTCTGAGCAAGCTTATCCTGAAGCTACTAAAGTAAGATATCTCTTAAATAATTTTGCTGAAGCACATGAGATTGCTGGTAAAGAAGCTATAGAGTTAAAAACTCCTCTAGGTTTTCCATACCGACAATCTTACAAAAAGACTGCTGTTGAACAAATAGAGTTATCAACCTATAAGGGAGAAAAACTGAAACTTAATGTGACTGTAGATTTAGATGAAGTAGATTACAGTAAACAAAACAGAGCATTTGCTCCAAATATAATTCATGCGATGGATGCAACACACAAATCATTAGTTGTAAATAAATTACAAAAATTAGGTGTAGACAATTTCAGCATGATACATGATAGTTTTGGTTCTAACTTTGGTAACATGGCTTTACTAAGCAAGGTAACAAAAGAATCTTTCTTAGAATTATACGAAAAAGAGAATTTCTTGGAATATTTAGCTAAGATGTTTAAGGACAACGGAGTTAAGTTACAGAGATTCGCTCGTGACGAGAAAGGTAGAAAAATAAAAGATGGTAAAGGTGGTTTCTTGACAGAGGAGATACCTGTGTCAGAAATACAATCTTTAGGAGATTTTAAATTCAGTGATTTCCTAGAGTTGGAATACTTTTTCCATTAAACAAAGTAATAACACAGATACATAAGACGTGTTAATATAATCCTCCCCATATTCGGGGAATATAAATAAGGAGGACAATAAAATGTCAGACGCACTAAAAAATACATATAACAACGTTGAGGACATTCCAGAAGGATTGGAATCATTTTATTCTAAAAACGAAGAGACAGATACTTACACTTTAAAAGCAGAAGGTATGGTGGACAAATCTCGTTTAGATGAATTTAGAGACAACAACATTAATCTACGTAAAGAGATTGAAAGTTATGACTCTAAAATTTCTGACTATGAAAGCAAGATGGCAGAAATGCAGAATGCTTTAAAGTCTATAGAAGAAAAATATTCTGGTATCGATCTGGAGCAATATCATGCTGCTCAGGAAGAAGCTAGAAAGATGGCTGAGAAAGAGATGATTGAAGCTGGAGAAGTTGATAAACTTATCAATTCTCGAGTTGATGAAGTTGTTGCAGCCAAGACAAGAGAAGCAGAATCTTTAAAAGAGCAATATGAAGCAAAAATTAATGCTTTACAATCAGATTTAGTTGGATACGACTCACAACTTTCAAAGATGTTAGTAGACAACGAAATAACTAAGATCGCTAGTGTTAAAGGAGTAAGATCTTCTGCTATTGAAGACGTACTCTCTAGAGGTCGAAATATCTTCCGTGTTGAAGACGGAAAGGCTCAAGCGTATAATGAAGATGGTAGACCAATTTATATGGAAGACGCAGTAACACCACTCAGCATCGACGGATGGATTGAGGGTCTTACCAAGTCAGCTCCACATTTATTCGAGGCATCATCTGGATCAGGAACGCAACAGCCAACAACCAGTTCTGCAGCTCCTGCTGTCGAGCAAATGTCCGCACATGAATCTATTCTTGCTGGACTTAAAAATCTATAAAATAAGATAGCTAGGAGCTATCTACAGATGGTGACGGTGTCGCCTGAATAGTCGAGTTTTAAATATTTTAGGACTCAATAGAGCAAATAAAACTTAATCTATTCCACATCTGTGGAAAATAAACAAGGAGAAAATCTAATGGCACTTACATTAGGAAATCAAAAGAACCTTAACAACGACATGTTGGTAAAAGGTATTATTGAATCAATTGTTACTGTTAATCAGTTCTACAGTGCACTTCCTTTCCAAGGCATTTCTGGTAACGCACTAGCGTATAACTGTGAGACTGCTGGCGAAGATCAAATGGATCTAGTATCTGTATTAAAGACTAACGGTTCTGGTATCAACAAAGATCAACAGAACTTCACACGTAAGTCAACTGAACTAACAACTATCATCGGTGACGCTCAAGTTAACGGTTTAATCCAAGCTGTTGGTTCTGACTTTAACGATGCTAGAGCGGTACAAGTTGCAGCTAAAGCAAAAGGTGTTGGTCGTAAATACATGGATCTAATGATCAATGGTTCAGCTACAGTAGACGCTACTAACGGTAACTTAGGTTTCGATGGTCTAGCTAACCTTACAGCTACAACTCCAACTTTAGACGACACTTCTACTGACGTTCTAGCTAAACTAGACATTCTTGTAGACTCTGTTCTTGATAAAGATGGTATGGTTGACTACATTATGACTAACTCTGCTGGTGTTAGAAAGATCACTGCAGCATTCCGTTCAGCTGGTACTGGCTTCGATATGATGGATGTTAAAATGTCTTCAGGTGAAGTTGCTTCAGTTCAGTCTTACAGAGGTGTTCCTATCTTCCGTAACGATTTCATCGCTAACGTTGATAACGCTGACGCTGACAGTACTGCTAACAACAACCCAATTTATGTTGGTACTCTTGACGATGGTTCAATGACTCACGGTATTACTGGTCTTACTGCTAAGAATGCAGCTGGTATCCAAGTTCAAAACATTGGTGCTCGTGAAGACGCAGATGCTGATATCACTCGTGTTAAGTGGTATTGTGGTCTTGCTCATTTCTCAGAATTAGGTCTTGTTTACGGTACTCTATAATACCATAACAAAATTTTTATAATAATAATACAGATATAGGAGGTTCTCATGTCTGAATGTGATTTCACAATACCAACTTTAGTTACTTATTCAGATGATTCCTCAAGTTATAACTCTTTCTGTTCTATCATAGAAGCTGATACTTATCATGGTAGAAGATTAGGAAATGATACTTGGAGATCAGCAGATGAGGATTCTAGAACTTCTGCATTATTTCATGCCACAGATATTCTTCATAGACAAAAATGGATAGGTGCACCAAAAACTTATGATCAGCCACTAGCTTGGCCACGTAGGTTTGTACCTAACCGTAATTCGATAAATCAAGGATTTAGAGGAGAGTTAGAGTATATTGATGTAAACACACCAGTAAGTCTAACATTCCAATATATCGATGATGATTCGATTCCTCAATTCTTAAAAGATGCTACTGCAGAATTAGCAAACTTTTTATTGTTAAGAGGTAATAGCGACAAGAATGAGTTATCTATCTATGATGATGATATCGACAGCATCAATCTTGGTGGTGCATTGAATATTCAATTTAATTCTGATAAGAATAACGTTGCGATAACCGATATGCCAGATGCAGTTCTTAACATTGTAAGAGACTTTTTGAGAGAGGTAACAGAAGCTGATCCTAATTACTTAGGTGCTCAGTCTATACCATTAATCAGGAGTTAATTATGAGCATAGGAACTAAGATTCCACCACTGTTGACTAAAATCGACAGATTGTTGGAAGCACAAGGACTCTATGTTACTGTAAACTTTACAGATACAACAAATGAAATATCTAATTACGATCCTATCACTGCTACATATTCTACGGAGTCTTCTACTCTTTACTCTTTCAAAGGAGTATTGATAGAGAAGTCTTTAGATAATCAAAGTGAGAATTCGTATGGTGGAGGAACACAACTTATTGTGATTCCAGACCAAATTAGTTTTGATGTAGCTGTAGATCAGGTTTATACAATCAACGAACAAGATTGGAAGGTAGAATCCTTTACAATTGCTCCATTAGATTCGGTTTATACAATCAATCTAAGGAGGAAATAATGAAAAGAAAAATTGATCTGGGTAATTTAGGTCATGCTGTGTCTTTAGAAGTTAAATCTCAGAGTGCTTTAGAATATAAAGCAACTGCGTTTGAAGTCTTTTCACAGGTGATCCAAAATACTCCAGTTAAAACAGGTAGAGCGAGAGCGAATTGGAATATATCATCGGAGACTCCAGACTTTTCTACTACTAACTCCACTTCAAACACTACTAATTTGTTTGATGATAATTTAGACAACTTTCCCAATGTATATGTGGCGAATGGTCTAGATTATGTTGTAGATTTAGAAAATGGAAAGTCTAAACAGGCTCCAGCTGGTATAATCAATCCATCAATCGCTGCAGCTATGGCATCTAGGAGGAACAAGTAATGTATGAGCAAATCAGACAGATAATTGAAACTCGTGTTTTGCGTAATAGTGGCAGTCTTCGTACAATATCATTTCCAGTGTATCTGGAAGGAAGAGAATTTGATCAACCGACAGGGTCTAATTGGGCAGTTATGTTCATCTCAGAATCATCTAATCTTAAAGATGAATTCAACTCTGATCTAACAGAAGGAAACTTAGTTTCTGGATCTATCAGATTTAAGTTGTATAGTCCACACGGAAGTGGTTCCAAAGCTATTCGAGGAATGGCTGATGAACTTAATGGATTTTTAAATTACTCTTCAGGTAACGAAGGTATCTCAGGTGTTACAGGAAATTTACAATTGCGTAATGGAAATTTAACACCAGTATCAGACGATGACGATGGTTATCTACAATACAACCTTGATTATATCTTTAATTATTATACCTAACACAAAAACCTAATAAGGAGAAAGTAAAATGGCAATCGCTGATATTTCAAATAAGTTTGTAACTTCTTTCTCGGAACTATATGTATCTACTACTGATACTACTTCTATCACTACTGCTGCAGCTCTAGAGACTGCAATCGCAGGTGACAAAGTAAATCTAGTTTCTGAGATCGGAACTCTTTCTAACGAAGCTAACGTAATTGAAACTCCTGAATTTGGTGAATCTTTTAAAGGTAAGTTAAGAGGACAGTTAGACGCTGGTCAATTAGACGCAGTTCTTTACTGGGCTCCACGTGACGCTGGTCACCTTGCTCTTAGAAATGCAGCTGAAGACGGAACACAAGTTTACGTTACTGTTAAATGGATCGACACTTCAACAGGTGCAGCAGGTTCTGGTAACGAAGGTATTGAGTACGCAACTTTCAAAGGTTTCGTATCTTCTTTCGGTATCGATACTGCATTTGATGATGTAGCTAAAGCAAACGCAACTTTCGTAGTTGACGGTGCTTTGAACTTCATTGCAGGTACTGCAGCTTAATAGAAGCAAACATTATAGACCTCAGTCTTCGGACTGGGGTTTATTTAAAAATTAGGAGAATGTTATGATTAGAATTGATAACACAGATGATCTAAGTGGTCATTCAGAAAAGTGTATCGTGAAGAATAACCTAGACGGATCAGTATGTGTTCTATGTTTCTGCGAAGACACTCCAAAACAAGAATTAAAAGCAGATGATGAAATGACTGCAGAAGAAGTATTAGAGTTCATCATCGAAGATGAGGAAGAACCTCAAGAATAAATACCACAAACATATTCATACATATAGGAGAACAAGATGAATAAAAATGATATTTTCAACAATTACTCACTAAAGAAATCTACTGTTGATGTTCCTAATTGGGGTGGTGAGATTCATATCCAAGAACTTACAGCTAATGCCATGGAGTCCATGAGAAAAGCAGAAGGTTCAGAATTGGAAATGGCAGCAATAGTTGTTCTAAACGGTGTAATCACTGAAGATGGTAAACACATGTTTGATAATTCAGACAAAAAGAGAATATTAGATATGGCTCCCTCAGATCTTGTAAAAGTATCTACAGCTGTAATCGAGTTGTCTGACTTAGGTGGTGAAGAAGAGGGAAAGTAGAAGATGACATACGACTAACTGCAGAAGAGAGATTTGATTGTGCTCTCTCATTGCAACTTGGTATGTCTATATCTTCAATGAAAGATTATTTACCTGCAAGAGAATACTCACTCTACAGAAAGTATTTCTACTTGTACGGTATTGGTCAAGAGGCAGAGTATACAAGATCTGCCAACCAAATTATAACAATCGCAAATTACATAACTGGAGCTATGGGTGGAAAACCCAAGAAGCTATCAGTAACAGACATCTATCCACAACTAGATTATAACAATAAGAAGAAACACGGCAAGTACGCTGTAGATTGGGATAAAACTCCTGAACATCTTAGAAAAGAATTGATAGATGCTGGAATATATTCAGAAGAAGGTGAACCACTGAGAAGTGTTAATCCTCACTTTTAAAACAGTTAAGACAAGTATAAAAATAAGAAGTCTCCACTGTATTACATTACATAATAGGAGAACTTATGGCTGATTTTCAAACAAGCATTGAATTAAAGGCTGTAACTGGGCAACTTGACAGAAAGTTAGCTACTGTTAACCAAAATCTTAGGAAAGTAGACTCCCAAGTACAAAAGACTCAGAGCAAATTCCAAAGCATGGGACAAAAAGTCTCTAAGTCTTTTGACAGAATAAATCAGAAAATAAAACAAAACAGAGCAGCAATTGCAGGATTCGGTTTAGCAATAACAGGTCTTGTTGGTAAAGGTGTCTCTGATTTTAAAAAATTTGAAGATGGTCTAACTCAAATAGGAACACTAGGTGTAAAAGATCTAGCTAAAGTAAGAGATCAGCTTAACGGTCTTAGAAAACAGTTTGGTGTAACTGGTGCAGAAGCAACTAAAGGTTACTATGATGTCATATCTGCTGGTGCTGAAGAAGGAGAACAAGCCCTTAACAGACTAACTGCAGCAACTAAATTAGCTAAAGCAGGTAACACAGACTTGAATGGAGCAATCGACATTGTTACTTCTGGTCTTAACATCTTTGCAGATAATGGAGAAAATGCTACAAGTATAACAGACAAATTATTCTTAGCAGTTAAATATGGTAAGACTACTGTAGAAGAATTAGGTCACACTTTTGGTTTCCTAGCTCCTACTGTAGATGCTGCTGGTTTAGGAATGGCAGATTATGCTGCATCAATGGCAACAGTAACTGCTGGTGGTATCCAAACTAAACAAGCAACTACTGGTCTAAAAGCTGTTCTTTCTAACATAATCAAGGTTACTCCTAAAGCTGAGAAGACTGCAAAAAGATTAGGAATAGAATTTAACTCTACTGCTCTTAGAACTAAGGGTCTTGCTGGATTTATGCAAGATCTTAGAGAAAAGACTGGTGGAAATATTGACGAGTTAGGTAGATTATTTGACTCTGTAGAAGCTATCAACACTGTAGCTGTACTTACTTCTGACACTGGGCTTAAGAGTCTGAACAGAAATATGGAAGCTATGGGAGATTCTGCTGGAACTACTCAAACTGCTTTAGAAAAAGTAAAACAAACTGCTTCTTTTCAGTTTGACATGTTCAACAGTAGTTTGTCTATCATGTCTGAGACAATAGGAGCTGCATTAGTTCCTTCTCTATTAGATATGGCTAAGACACTAGGTCCAATAGTAGATTTCTTTGCTGAAGTAATAGCTGCATATCCAGGAATACTTAAAATAACTGCTGCTGTCACTGCATTAGGTGTATCTCTAGCATTTCTAGGAACTGGTGCAACTCTGATTTTTGGAGGAGTAATTGGTGCTATAATTGGTGTTCTGAAGTACCTTAACGCATTTGAGGAAGGTGGAAAATACGCATTCCAAAAAGTGATACTATATTGGCACAATTTCCAAGCAGGATTTGATGCTCAAGAAGTGTTTAACAACGTAAAACAGTGGTTCGGTAAAACAGTAGACTATATAAACTCTATTACTTGGGATAATGTGTTCTCAAGTGTTATCGGTTCTGTAAAAGATGTTATAAACTGGTTTAAAAAGCTTTGGAATGATGTAGTAGGCAACTCTTACTATCCTGATTTTGTAGAAGGCATCAAAGACTGGACAAGTAGACTTGAATCTTGGTTTGTAGATCCAATAAAAGAATATGTAGACAAAGTTAAAGGTTACTTTAGTTCGTTAACAGTTGAATCTGCTGGTTTTGACATGAGCAAAACAGATGCTAAAATGACTGCTACTTTCTCTAATATTGAGAAGATGGCAACAGTCATTGGAGGAGTTATCGCAGGATGGTTCGCAATAAAGAATTTTAAGAACATAACTAACTCTTTCAAGAGCTTTACTGATGTAGGTGGTAAACAAGGTTTTATGAATCGTGTCATCTACGGAAAGGAAGGCACTGCTAGAAATTTCCAACATCAGGTTAAGAAATCTAGAAAGGAATTATTGCATGTAAGAGATGCAATGACCTTGCAACAAGGTGGTAAGCTGAACCAGATGACTGGAGAGTCTACCAGACAGTTCAAGAAGAGAGTTCAGTTAGCTAAAAGATATGCGACGATAGATACAGATATCTTAAAAGCTAAAAACGACATTCAGACAAAAATTCTTGAGAAGCATGCTAATAAGGTAGCTATGAATACTACTGGAAAAGGTAGGTTCGCTAGATTACTTTTTGGTGAAAAGAACACAGATACAATAAGAGGTAAAATAAAAGGTCTTGCTACTCAAACATCTACGATGTTCAGTAAGAGTTATGAGAAGATAAAATCTAAAGTACCTACTGGATCTCGATTCAGAGGTGGTGTTCTAGGAACGATGATGCTTGGTCAACAAGGTGCTCAAGGTTTCTCTGCTAAAATGACTGCAGTTGGTGCTTCAGTTCGTAATACCATAACCAAGATGAAAGTCGCATCTTTCACTTCTTACGTAAAGAATGGATTGATGGGAAATGTAGTCTGGGGTAAAGGTGGTTTAGTGGCTATAAAAGACAGATTGAAAGCTTTTGGAATGTTCTTTGCTAATTCAGTTAAAAGAATGTCCATGAGAAGATTTGCTAAAGGTGGGATAATCGCTGCATTGATATGGGGTGCTGCTGCTGCAACTTCAGAAGCTTCAGAAGATTTGTCTATAATGGAAAAGATTAAGAACATCAGTTTTGATAGTCTCAAAGAGAAAGCTTCTAACTTCATTTCAGAATATGGCGAAGAAGGTCTTATGATGTGGCTCATGTTCGGTGCTCCTGGATTAGGAGCTGTAGCGAACATTGGTAACAGAGCTTGGACACTTATGAAGAAAGGATGGGTGTCTCTTGCTACTAGACTTGGTGCAATTCTTGGTCCTTTAGGTTTAGGCATTATGTCTGGTCCAATAGGATGGATTGCTTTAGGTGTAGCTGCAGTAGGTGCTTTAACTTATGCTTACTGGGATGACATTAAGCCTTTCTTTGAGAAAATGTATGACGATTGTGTCAACTGGTTCACAAGCATAGATTGGAGTGGTATCTGGGATGGTATCGTAGAAGAGTTCAAAAAGAAAGGTGCTGAGATAAAAGCTTGGTTCCAGAACTTAATACCGTCATTATTCAAAAGAAATAATCCTGCAGACGCAAATACAGTAGACACAGGAATAGGTGCTGCCAGTGGTGGTTACATTTCTGGTGATGGAACTGGTACTTCAGATTCTATACCTGCTATGCTCTCTAATGGAGAGTTTGTAGTAAGAGCTAAAGCTGTTAAGAAGAATAGAAAACTCTTAGAAGCCATAAATTCTGGTGGTATAAGAGGTTTTAAAGATGGTGGT
>Ga0181590_10004829_pt1 | contig 11200 bp, 10 predicted proteins | sample 071ome_34_FD_132446 | JGI IMG/M metagenome (GOLD analysis project Ga0181590, IMG submission 132446) | Coastal salt marsh microbial communities from the Groves Creek Marsh, Skidaway Island, Georgia - 071411BT metaG (megahit assembly) | ecosystem: Environmental > Aquatic > Marine > Intertidal... | reverse complement strand
TTTTCCAGAATTGAGAGTCCTTTAGAGTCAAATATATCCAAAATTAACAAGTTACTAGAAAAAGAGAAAATACTTGATTTAAAAAACCCAGAAATCTACAGTAATTTTGCTGAAAGTGTGAACATAGAGAAAGAAAAAGCACTAAGATTTTTTGAATCTGTTAAAAAAAAGAATCAGAAAGTTTTCGGATTAGGTGCCTCAACTAAGGGCAATGTCTTATTACAATATTATGGTATAGGAATTAATGAGTTAGAGTTAATAGCTGAAGTGAATTCTGACAAATTTGGTTCATTCACACCCGGGACTTTAATTCCTATTCAGAGTGAAGAAGATGCTTTTTTAAAAGAACCTGATTACTTATTTGTTCTTCCATGGCATTTTAAGGACTTCTTTTTGTCAAACCCAAAATACAAAGGAAAAAAACTTGTCTTTCCTCTTCCTAATTTTGAAATAATTAATTTGTGAGTAAAAATTTATCTAATTTGACGGCAGTTATATGCTGTTTAAATGAAGTAAGTAGAATTGAAAAATCTATTGACAGCCTTACTAATTCAAATATGCAAATAATTGTTGTTGATGGAGGTTCAGTCGATGGAACTACTGATCTAATTAAAGAGAAATATAATCACAAAGTTAAATTAATAGAATCTAATTCTGGCTCTCTTATGAAAGACAGGCAAATTGGCATTGATAATGTTTGTACTGATTATCTATTAATGTTTGATGCTGACCATAGAGCCATGATTGATGATGTAATAAGTCTATTTAATGATTTATTTGAATATAACCTCGACATAGTCCAGTCTCAAATTGCACCTTTTTCAAATAATAGTAGTGTTTTAATTCTTTCTGAAGCTCAGTCCTGGGATTTAATTCATAATATTCCTGGAGAAAAAGAAATGATTGGGACTGCTCCAGCAATTTATAGGAAGTCTGTTTTCGAAACTTGTCGTTTTGATAGATTAAGTTCAAAAATTATTGACGATACAGAGTTTATATATAGATTAAAGAAAGATACCAACTTTAAAATTGGAATTGGGAGAACAAAAATATTACAAGAACATAAAAGCTCAATTACAAGTTATCTAAAGAAATTCTGGTGGTATGGCAAAGGTGATTATGAGTTTATTAAAAACTATCCTTCTAGGTCTTTATCTCACATCTATCACCTAATAGTTAGATATCCAATAATCTATCCAATCAAATCTGTTTTAAGTTTTAAATTTATTGCACCGATTTATTTAATTTTAAATGGCCTTGTTAGATTTTCTTCGGTTATTTGGAGCATAATCAGGAGAGGTAAATTTTGAAATCCTTAATTGTTGGGGCTTATGGCCAAGATGCAATAATATTATGTGATCTTTTAAGGTTGGATCCAAAGAATGAAATATTTGGAATCGCGAGAAATAATAGTAAATATCTTGCTTCATATGATGAGGTGAAAATAATTAAAGAGCCACTTTCTGAGAGTATTTCGGACATTCTCTACGAATATGAACCAGATGTAGTTTACTATTTGGCAGCAGCCCATTCTTCCTCAGATGATTGCAATATATCGTCATTGGAAGATGAAATGTATGATGTGAACTTTAAAACTGTCAAGATAATATTGGGGATTATCGATAAATCTTTCAAAAATATGAGATTTTGCTTTGCTGGTTCATCTCAAATGTTCACGAAAGGGAATAAGGAAATATATATTGATGAAAGTTCTCCATTCTCACCTCGGACATATTATGGCCTAACTAAAACACTTTCCACAAATTTAATTAATTTTTACAGAGAAGAAAAAGGCCTTCATTGTAATACTTGTATCTTCTTTAACCATGAATCTATTTACAGAAAAGAAATATTTTTAACTAGAAAAATTACTAAATATGTTGCCAAACTCAAGCTTAAGATTGATCATGGGGAAATGTTAGAAATAAAAAGTATTAATGCTTATGCTGACTGGTCCTCTGCAAAAGATGTCGTTAATGGGTATATGCAGGCTTCACAAAATTGTGCACAAGGAAATTTTGTAATAGCATCTGGCATCTCTACATCTGTAAAAAATATTTTAGATTTCTCTTTTCAATATGTCGGAAAGAAATGGGAAGATCATGTAGTTTATAATGATTCAAAGGTTTCCCCGGCATTGATTGGCAACTCAAGTAAATTAAAAAAGATTTCTGGTTGGGAGCAAAAAGAGACAATTTATGACGTTCTCAAAGAAATGATAGAGAATGATGTCAGCGAATTTCGGAATAAAACTAATGCATAAATTATATAACAATAAAACAATATTAATAACTGGTGGAACAGGTTCATTTGGCAATGCTTTTGTAAAGTTTCTTCTTGAGAAAACAACTGCAAAAAAAATCATTATTCTCTCCAGAGATGAAATGAAGCAGTGGAGTATGATGCAAAAATTCAATAATGATTCTAGGCTGAGATTCTTTATAGGCGATGTTCGCGATAAAGAAAGATTACTAAGAGCATTTTATGAAGTTGACTTTGTTGTGCATGCTGCCGCGACGAAGATTGTTCCGACAGCGGAGTATGATCCTTTTGAGTGTATCAAAACTAACGTGTTAGGCGCCATGAATGTAATTGATGCTGCTATAGATAATAACGTTCAAAAGGTAATTGCCCTTTCTACTGACAAAGCCAGCAGTCCTGTAAACTTATATGGCGCGTCAAAACTTTCCTCAGATAAGCTATTTATTGCAGCTAATAACTATACTGGAAGTAAGAGCACTAAATTCTCTGTTGTTAGATATGGAAATGTAATGGGTTCTCGTGGGTCCGTAATTCCATTTTTTCTCAGTCTCAGAGGGAAGGAAGCAAATTTTCCTATCACAGATGAAAGAATGACTAGATTCATGATAACACTTGATCAGGGAATTGAATTTGTAAACTTATCTTTTCAAGAGATGCTAGGAGGGGAGATTTTTGTTAAAAAAATTCCTTCTATGAAAGTAACTGATATTGCTAAAGCAATCGATCCAGAAAAAAAATTGGATTTTATTGGTATTCGTCCTGGTGAAAAAATTCATGAAGAAATGATAAGTAGGTATGAATCCCTTAATACTTTTGAATATGACAGCTTCTATAAGATTCTTTCTATGGTTCAAGAGGAAGAAATTAGGGATATGACGATAAGGAACGGAAAATTAGTTAAACCAGATTTTTCATATGAATCAAGTAGTAACAATGACTGGATGAGTATCTCTGACCTGACTTTGTGGATTGAAAAAAATAAATCAAGCTTCCTAGAAATTTAATACGCTAATGAACGAGTTAATCTTAGGTACTGCTCAGTTTGGTCTTGATTATGGTGTTACCAATTTAAATGGAAGAATTACAGGGAAAAATGTTCAATCAATTTTAGATTATGCTAACGAAAATAATATTCATTTTTTAGATACCGCACCAAATTATGGAGAAGCTTCAAGAGTAATATCTGGTGTAAAAAAGCCAAAATTCGAGATTATTACAAAGTATGAGATCAAAAGTAATAACCTTTCTAAAGAAGAAATTAGGAGAGAAATAATGGCAAATATTTCCCTTCTTGGCAGAGAGAGAATTCACACTATCTTGTTGCATAATCCTAGTCCTGAAATTACTAAAACTAGTTCATTTAGAAATTTTTCTTTTATATGTAATGATATGAAATCTTTGGGTCTTATGGATAAGATGGGCGCATCTATTTATTCCCCAACTTGGCTACCAGGTGTTCTCAAGGTTATGGATCCTGACATCATTCAGGCACCATTTAATATTTTTGACACAAGATTAATAAGATCAGGTATGGCCGATCTATTAGTGAAAAAAAATATTGAGATCCATGTAAGATCTATTTTTCTTCAAGGTGTCTTACTTATGGAAAACAAAAAATTGCCATCCTATTTTTCTCTTTGGAAGGACTTATTTGATAATTGGAATAAGGTTGCCCCAAATTTTCAAGATAAGTTATCTCACTCAATAGCATTTATAAAAAAATATGATTTTATTAGTAAGGTTTTAATAGGTGTGAGCTGCTTGGAGGATCTTAGACAAATAATTAACGAATTTAATTCAAATTTCAAAATAGATTACGATACTAAATTTGACAAATTTATTTCTGATGAATTGATAGATCCATATAAGTGGAAATTAAATTGAAAATATTGACTATCATTCAGGCTAGAATGGGCTCCACAAGACTTCCTGGTAAGGTTCTTATGCGTCTTAATGACACTCCAGTAATTGGATTTCTCTTAGAAAGACTCAAGAAAATAGAAAAATTTTCAAAGATAATTGTTGCAACAGGTGAAAGTGAGTCTAATCTACCACTTCTGAGCTATTTGGATAGCATTAATCAGGAATATTATATTGGCTCTGAAAATGATGTTCTATCTAGGTTTTATGATTGTGCTAGTAGTTTCCAAGCCGACGTAGTAATTCGCCTAACAGCTGACTGTCCAATGCATGACGCAGAAATAATTATTAAGATGTTGGAATGTTTTGTCAGTGAAAAACATGACTATCTATCAAACACTCTTGAGCCAAAATTCCCTGATGGTTATGATGTAGAGATCTTTTCCTTTGAACAGCTTGAGAATGCCCATAAAAAAGCAACCGGGAAGTATGATAGAGAGCACGTGACACCATATATTAAAAGAAATGCTAAGAAAATTCATAATTACTCCTACAAGAAAGACTACTCTTTTTTGAGACTTACACTTGATGAACAAATAGATTATGAAGTTCTAAGTTGGCTATGCAAGGAGTTAGATAAGCCTTTTGAGGCTAGTTTGGAATCAGTATTAGCTTTGTACAATAAAAATAAAGAAATTTTTAAGAAAAATTTAAACATCAAGAGAAATGAAGGTTCTGATATGTCACAAGGAAAAAAAATATGGAAACGAGCTAAAGCATTAATACCTGATGGTGCTCTAATGCTATCAAAGCATCCAGATATGTTTTCTCCTAACTATTGGCCCCAATATTTTGAATCAGCTTCAGGAATTTCAATTGTAGACACTGATAATGTCAAATTTGATGATTTTTGTTATATGGGTGTGGGAACTAATATTCTAGGATATGCAAACTCGGAAGTAAATTTAGAAGTATTGAGTGCAGTTAAAAAAGGAAACATATCTTCGCTAAATTGTGTCGAAGAAGTAGAGTTAGCACAAAACCTTATATCTTTGCATAACTGGTCAGGTAAAGTTTTATTTGCTAGAACAGGCGGGGAAGCGGCTTCTATTGCAGTAAGAATTGCTAGAGCTGCGTCTGGTAAAGACAAGGTAGCGTTATGTGGTTATCATGGTTGGCATGATTGGTATATGGCAACAAACTTAAGTGAAGACAACTCTCTTGAAAAACACCTCCTCGAAGGATTGCCTGTTAAAGGGGTTCCAAAAAACCTTACAGGGTCTGTTGTTTCTTTTCCTTATAACAATATTTCCAAGCTCAAAGAGATCATTTCCCAAGGTGATTTAGGTGTAATAATTATGGAAGTAGAACGAAATATTAAGCCTGTCGATAATTTTCTAGCCGAGGTTCGATATCTTGCCACAAAAAACAATATCACTCTAATTTTTGACGAATGCACTTCTGGCTTTAGGGAGACAAACTCTGGTCTTCATAAGAAATATCAAGTAAACCCAGATATTGCAATATATGGAAAATCACTTGGTAATGGATATCCGATTACTGCCGTTGTAGGAACTAACGAGCTTATGGAGTTTTCTAGACAAAGTTTTATCAGTAGCACATTTTGGACTGAAAGGCTGGGGCCTACGGCTGCTTTAAAGACTTTAGAGATAATGAATAGAGACAGGACATGGGAATATATTTCTAATCTTGGCGGTTATATTAAAGAGAATTGGAGAAAAATCGCGGAAAATAATAAAGTTTCTATTGATATTTTTGGAATTGACGCAATGCCATGTTTTCAATTTAATTCTGCCCAACATAACGCATATAAAACCTTTCTAACTGAAAACTTCCTTAAAAAAAATATGCTTGCTTCTACTTCAATTTATCTTTGTGTTGATCACAATAAGCAAAATTTGGAAAAGTACTTTGATGTCTTAAATGATACATTTCAAACAATTCGCAAATTTGAAGAAGAATCATTATCTGTTTTCGATTTTGTTGATACTGAAGCAAGGTCCGGCTTTAAGAGGCTAAATTAGAATGAAAATTCTTCTCCTTGGTGGCTCAGGAAAATTGGGAGCACAATTAATTAAGTTTTTAGTGTCTACTGGACATCATTGCTCCTCTCAAGGTAGAAGCAATATATCTGATTTTATTTTAAACGCTAATCATAGCATTGAGCTCGAATCTCTTATTATTAAATTTATGCCTGAGGTAATTATCAATTTGAATGCTTTAACCGATGTTGATCTATGTCAGAAAAACCATGGTCAAGCTATTGAGGCAAACTATAAATCTTGTCAAACTTTGTCAAGAATAATAAAAAAATATAGAATTAATACTATCCATATTTCAACGGATCAGGTTTATAGTAAAAAAACACCCAGTAAAGAAAATGAAGCGAATCCAATAAATATTTATGCCATGTCTAAACTTCTTGGCGAGTATGAAATTTTATCTCCTTATACGGTCGTTCTTAGAACAAACTATATTTCATTTGATGAGAAATATTCAAATTTAAACTGGATTATAGACTCTGTTTTAAGTAAAAAGAAGATCACTCTATTTAAAGATAATATTTTTTCACCTTTGGACATATTTAGTTTAATGGAAAAAATTAAGCTAGTAGTTGAGAACTTTAAACCAGGAGTCTATAATCTGGGCGCCGTCTCTGAAATTTCCAAGGCAGATTTTTATAAGAGGATATTATTGAATATTGGATACTCTGAAAGTTTGATAGATGTGATTGATTCAAAAATTGTAAAAAACCAAGCTAGATCAATAAGACCTTTATCAATGTCTATGGATTCTTCATTATTCTCTAAACAATTTGATACTTACTTACCTAATATTGAAGAGGTAATTAATTCTTCTTCACAAGCTCTTTCTGAAACAATAAAAATAAAAAAAAATGAATGAAATCATTATAGATGGTAGAGTTATTTCACCTAATTCCCCTTCATATTTCATTGCTGATATAGCTGCTAATCATGACAATGATATTGACAGAGCGGTAAAACTTATTCATTTAGCAGCTGAAAGTGGAGCTGATGCTGTTAAATTCCAACATTTCACTGCACAGTCCATTGTCAGTGATAAAGGATTTAAAAAACTTGGCTCTAAATCTCATCAAGCTTCTTGGAATAAATCAGTTTATGAAATATATGATGAAGCATCAGTAAGTCTTGAGTGGACATCTATCTTATTAGATGAGGCTAAGAAGGCAGGTATCAGTTTTTTTACGAGCCCATATTCATTTGAACTAGTTGATGCTATAGATGAATTTGTGCCTGCTTATAAAATCGGTTCTGGAGATATAACATGGTTGGAGTTAATTGAGCATATTGCAAAAAAGGGAAAACCAGTAATTATTGCTAGTGGTGCCTCTGATATGACAGATATAAAAAAAGCAATTAATGTTATTGAAAAAAGCAATTCTCAAATTGCCTTACTTCAATGTAACACTAACTATACAGCAGACATTAATAACTTTAAATATATTAATCTTAATGTTATAAATTCATTTAAAAATGAATTTCCTAATTATGTTTTAGGCTTAAGTGACCACACCATTGGAGCGTCTACAGTTCTTGCTTCCGTTGCCTTAGGAGCAAGAGTTATTGAAAAGCACTTTACAGATGATAGAAGAAGAGTGGGCCCTGATCATGCTTTTTCAACTACTCCAGATGAATGGAGATTTATGGTTAATTCTGCTCGAGAGATTGAAAATGCTCTTGGTGATGGTGTTAAAAAGGTTGAGAAGAATGAAATCGAAACATCAATCATGCAAAGAAGAGGAATTTATTTATCAAAGAGTGTAAGCAAAGGTGACATTATCAAAAGAGATCAACTGGTTCCTCTTAGGCCTTGCCTCTCTGAATCAATTAGTGTTTCAGAGATAAGTAAAATATTGGGGAAAAAATATACTAAAGACATCAATAAAGGTGAGTCATTAAATCAATCAGCAGTAAGTTCAAATTAGCAATTCTAATTCCAGCTCATAACGAGACATCTACAATTAGTGATGTTGTTACTCAATGTATAAGATATTCTGAAGTTTTTGTAATTGATGATGCATCAACTGATGATACAAAATACCAAGCAGAAAAAGCTGGAGCTCATGTGATATCTAGAAAATATAGTTTAGGCTATGAAGATGCCTTAAATTTTGGATTCGAGTACTTAAGAAATATGGGGTATAGCTATTTAATAACTGTAGATGCTGATGGCGAACATGATACTAGTATGATTCCAGAATTCATTTCTTCTCTAAAAAATGGATCAGATTTAGTCGTTGGAAAAAGAACAAAATATAATCGATTTTCAGAATATTTTTTAGGTTGGTATTTTGCAATTAAATGGGGTGTTGATGATCCTATCTGTGGCATGAAAGGGTATAAACTTGAAACAGTTAGTGGTTGTTTTGATTCGATGAATTTGATTGGAGTTGAGTTATTGTATAAAAGCTTAAAAAGTCAAAAAAGAATTTCCCAAGTAATAATGAGCAATTATTTTAAAAGGGAAGGTTTGTCAAGGTTTGGACCTAGTGCAATAAAATCCAATCTTAAAATTATGAAGTTATTGTTAAAAATTATCCAACTAGAAATTAAAGCTTTTTTTCAATGAAAAGAAAGATTAAAGTAATGTTTTCGCACGATATTTTTTTAAATCAAAAATATGGCGGAATTTCAAGATATTATTATGAAGTTATAAAATTTCTCCAAAACCATGAAAAGTTCGATGTTAGGTTAGTGTGTTTTCCCTATGTTAATTCTTACCTTAAAAAAGATAAGTTTATAAAGATAATCGGTTTCTACAGTAATAATTCAGATCGAAATAAATTTACAAAAATTATATTAAGTCTTTTTAATATTGTTATCTCTTCAATATATTCATTTATATACAGGCCTGATATTTTTCATGAGACTTTTTATTCAAAATATTATGTAATTCTCCCAAAAGAAACTATTAGAACTACAACCGTTTATGACATGATTCATGAAAAATTTAATTTCTATTTGCCGCCTTACGAACTTGGCTGGAAAACAAAGGAAATGGCAATTAATAGAGCAAATTTTATCTTTTCAATTTCAAAGACTACAAAGAAAGATTTGATCAATATAATGAAAGTAGATAAGAATAAAGTTAAAGTAACATATCTTGCTGCAGATACAAAGATTTTTAGAGCTCTTAAGCCCTCAGAAAATCTAACTCATCAACCCTATCTTCTTTATGTGGGATGGAGGAAATGGTACAAAAATATTAGCATACTCTTTGATGCTTTCCTAAAAGATGATCGTTTATATGATGATTTCAATTTGATTTTATTTGGAGGTGGCAAATTAGATGACGAAGAGGTTGAAATTATTAAGAAATATAAAAGAAAGGACTGGCAATCAAAGATAATTCAGGTTGATGGCGATGATAATTTATTGGCAATTTACTACAATAATGCTTTTGCTTTTATACATACCTCTTTATACGAAGGTTTTGGAATCCCCCCCCTTGAGGCAATGGCATGTGGGTGTCCGTCAATACTATCTCCTGAGGGCTCTATCTCTGAAATTATTAATCGTGAGAGCGCAATTTTTTTTGATCCTAAAGATACCGAGGCACTCACTAAGTCCATAATAGAGCTAAAAACCAACAAAGAGAGAAGAAGAAAATTAATCAATAATGGTGCTCAGATTGTTGAAAATTATTCATGGGAACAAACTGGTAAACAAACATCTAAAGTTTATTTGTCTCTAGTAGATTAATAGTAAAAGGAAAATTATGATTATTCATCTTGAAGGTGGGGGAAGGTTTGGCAATCAAATAATTAATTTAATTCATTTTACGGGAGGTTATTTTTTTCATCCCGAACTCAAAATTTACTCAACCCAGTTCCTTACTTACTTTGGCTATTTAGATTTACATAAATTGTTAGATAAAAAATATAACAAACATAGGAAACCTATTAACAGATATCAAAGAGTTTTTCTATTAAGAATACTGCCAGTACTAATCATTAATGCTCATAAGTTTATCCCTGGATTTAAACTTTTTATTACTAATGATTCAATGCTTAAAAAAAAGCATTTCCTTTTTAATTTTAAAAAAGAAGATTCCTATAAACTAGACTCAAGTTTTTTTGATGTTTGTAAAAATAATACATGCTTATGTGCCGGATGGTCCTTTCGCAATTGGAATTATGTAGAGGAAAAAGGAGATGAAATAAGGAATATTTTGTCGAATTTTTTTTCTTTAAACAAAAATTCTTTACAAGAAAGAATTGGGGCACATATACGAAGTACCGATTTCGAGACACATGCAGGCGGTTCATTATTTTTTGATGCTAATGAGTGGGTTATAGCTATAGACAAACTGGCCAGAAAATTAAATGGCAAGTCAATATTATTAACTGGAGACGATAAAGAAGTTGTGGATCATGTATACCAAAGTCTTATTCTAAAAGGGCATACACATATAAATATTAGTAATGGATCGAATATGATGAATGGGAATTTATTTCATGCATTCCAAGATCTGTATGAATCAAAATATATCATTAGCGCCGGCTCCTCATTTGCTCTCGCAGCATCTTGGTTGAGGGATGGCAGTGTTTATGATATAGATGACATTCTATCAAATAGATTTGCACCTGTATGTTGCAGTGATTTCAAATCTCACGACAAATTTAAGCTTAACTGGAAATGAATATATCAGCTGTAATTCTTGCTGGGGGAAAGGGCACAAGACTTTCAAGTGTTTCGAGCGTGCCAAAACCGCTAGTAAAGGTAAACGGCGTTCCAATTTTGGAATCTATAATTTATGAGTGCAAACGAAATTCTATACATAATTTTGTCATACTGCTCCAACATGGCTCAAAAGAAATAATTGATTATTTGGGATCTGGAGTTAAATATGGAGTTGAAATAAAATACATAATTGAGTCTAGCCCCAGAGGAACTGCAGGGGCACTCCTAGATTCTTTAGAAATTTTAGATGAATCTTTTTTTATTATTTATGCTGATACTTTTCTTAAAGTAGATATGAAAAAAATGTTTAAGTGGCATTGCAAAAATGAGGC
>Ga0181590_10004823_pt1 | contig 11209 bp, 7 predicted proteins | sample 071ome_34_FD_132446 | JGI IMG/M metagenome (GOLD analysis project Ga0181590, IMG submission 132446) | Coastal salt marsh microbial communities from the Groves Creek Marsh, Skidaway Island, Georgia - 071411BT metaG (megahit assembly) | ecosystem: Environmental > Aquatic > Marine > Intertidal zone... | reverse complement strand
AGGGTATTTAGGAAGTAAATATCTTTATAATGAATTAATGAGTCATAATTATCATTATGTATTAAAAATGATAGCAGAAATAAGAGATAAATTAAAAATTGAAGTTCCTAAAAATAGATAATAATTGAATTACTAATATAAAATATGACATATTATTTTTATTTAAGAGAAAATGATGAATGTAAAGATAAAAAATGTTTGAAAGCAGGCATAACTAGTAATATACCAGCGAGAGAATCAACATATAAAACTGGTGAAATAAACATTGGTTCTTTTGAATTAGTTGTTGAATTTGGAATTACAAAAGAGGGTTGTATTAATTTAGAAAAGGATTTCAATAAATATTTTAAAGAACTCCATATAACAAATAATTCAGGTGGTTCAGAGTTTTATAAAAACAACAATTTAATTGAGAAAACAAAAAAATTTTTATTAGAATATGGAATTAAATATAAAATATTAAATGATGTTGAAATAAATGAATTAAAACGTAAATTCTATGAGTATGATGTTGATAAACAAATGGCATTAATAAAAATAGAACAAGAATATATTAATAATAAAATTATTCAAGAATTAATGAAACAACAATCAAATAAACAAAAATCAATAAAATTTTTTGATACTTTAAGATTACGTTCGTATCAAAAAGAAACATTAACAAACGCAATTGATTATTTTAATATGTATAATAAAGGACAATTATTATGGGCATGTGGATTGGGGAAAACAATTATGTCATTGAAAATAGCAGAATCATTAAATATAAAAACTTTGTTAATTTGTGTTCCAGCAATAACGTTATTAGAACAATTTAAAAACACAATAAAAAAATATTCACCATATAATCCTATATTATTATATGGTGAAAGACATGATGTTGATTATGTAAAATATAAATTACAACAAAAGAAAATAAACATTGTAATAGCAACATATCATTCATGTCATAAAATCAAAAAAATGTGCAAGGAATTAGGCTTTGAATTTGATTTAAAAATTGCTGATGAATCACATCATCTTGTGACAGCTATAATAAATATAAAAGAAAAATCATTTTTGCATTTTCATGCTACACCAAGTAAAAAAACATTATTTATGACAGCCACAACAAAAACAATTGAAGGCGAAACAAGTATAAGTATGGATAACGAAAAATATTTTGGTAAAGTAATTGATAAAAAATCAATTAAATATGCAATAGAACAAAAATATATTACAGATTATCAATTAATAACAATACATAATAGTATTTCACAATTAAAAACATTATATAAATCAATTATTAAAAACATAAAAATTAATAATGACAAGAATAAAATGTATGACACTAAGTCATTATTTTTGTCAGCATTTGCCACAATAAAAATGATAGAAGAAAATTTTAGTAAAAAAATGCTTGTGTATACAAACACACAAGAATCAGCGAATATTATTAAACAAATTATAGATAAATTATTAGAAACATATTTTACTTCATTAGACCAAACAGATATATATAATGAAGCGATTTCAAGTAACTCAGAACATAAAAGTAAAGAAGACGAAATTAAAAAATTTAGTGAAAGCAAATATGGAATTATTTGTTGTGTTCAAATGTTTGGTGAAGGTGTTGATATACCTATATTGGACAGTGTTGTTGTTGCTGAACGTATGGATGCACCTATTCGTATAGTTCAATATTTACTACGTCCAACACGTCTTTATAAGGATAAAACAATAGCAAATATAATTGTTCCAACAAATTATGACCAAGTAAATGAAAACTTAAAATCAATAATAGAACGATTAAAATCAGAAGACAAAATGATTAATGATAAAATTATATCATATTCATTAATTGAAAAAAAATATAAAAGAAAAAAAATCAATAATGTAAAATGTGAGATGAAAATAGACAATAAAATAAAATTTAATATATTATTTAAAATTCATAATGGACTCCATAACAAAGGTTATAAAAAAAAATTATTTGATTGGATAAAAGAAGAAGTTAAAGAAGTTGGATTTAAAATGATAAAAGATTATCAAAAATCTAAATTGTATAAAGAACATTGTAAATTAATAAATTGTGAAAATCTTGAATTATATTTTGATGGAGAAAAATACTGGAAAGGAATGTTTGACTTTTTAAATATAGATACAAGTAAATGGATAAAAGATATAGATGAATTAATATTATATTGTAGAGAAAATAATATTAATACAAAAGAAAAATATATTAAAGCATCAAAAAAATATATATTTATACCATATGAACCTGTTTATGTATATTCGAATATACCTAGTTTTAATAAATTATTAATGCAAATAAATGAAGAAACATATGATAATTATTTATTTTAATTTATTGAAATTTATTTTATAAATTAATTTTTAATAGCTTCTTGTTTGAGTTCTTGAAGATATTGTTGATATAATTTTTCTTGTTTAGGTATATTATCCTTTAATGTATTTATTTGTTTAAATATAGGATTAAAATTATCAATAAGTTTTTTGTTTTTTGGTATTTGCATTTTTAATTTAATTAAGTCGCTTTTTTTGACTCCTTTTACAGTTGAACCTGTGTAATCTATATTATATATATTGATTTTCATAATATAATATATTAATTTAATATGTTCTATTGGTTTACAAATTACAACATCATCATTTACATTAAATTTGTTTGTTCGTAATGTAATATGACAATCACCTTTTCGTGCAATACATATATGTTCACCATCATAATCATAATTATCAATATAAAACATGACTTTATTTGTTCCATAATATGGATATAATTCATTTTTGGTTTTATTTTTATGTTTTCCTGTTTTGATGAATTCACACAAATTACCTAATTCAACTTCTTCTGTTTCATTTTCATCAAGCATTTTTTGGATATCATTTTGCACTTTTTCTTCTAATTCTTTTAGTTCTTTTTTATATTTAATTACTTTATTATATGGTTTATCTATTTTTGTAACCCATTCTTCAAGTTTGTCTTGTGATTTTGGAATTGGTATTTCATAATTTTTTAACATATTATTTGTTACATGTTTAATTGTGGAACCATGCATACTATTTACAAAATCTTTCCATAAACTTTGAATAATATAATAATGATAATTTATTTTAGTTGATTTCATAATTATATTATCTGTTGAACAACTAAAGTTTGAATCAGTTAAATGTATCGAACTATTACCCCCAGTTCCTATTATTAAACATTGTTCTTTGTAATCGTCAACATCACATTTTTTTATTGTTTCACTTGAAGTATAAAAGTTATATTTACCTTTTTGTTTTCCAAATGATGCTTTTCTTTTGCTTTTTTGTAAAAATTTAACTTCTTCGCCTATTTTTTTCATTTCATATCCTTTTCCAGCTTCTAATTTTTTTATATTATATTTTTTATAATTTAATGTGTAATCTTGTTTAACAATATCATTATAATTTGCTTTTGTTAAAAACTTTTCACTAATTCCAGTTATTTTATCCTTAATTTTCTTAATGATAAATAATCCATTTTCAAATATTGCTTCTGTTTTTTTGTCTTTAGTCACAATTAATTCACTAAATTTAATAGATTCTGTTTTTCCTGTATTACTAAACATAATTATAGATGTTTTTGTGGATGTGTTTTCAAATTGACTTGAATCAATTGATACTACTTTAATAACATTAAAATTTTCTATCAAATGTTTACGTATATGTTTGTATTTATTATCAAAGAATACTCCTTCCTTAAGAACACCCACAGCTGTTCCATTTTCTGCTAACAAATTCATCATCATAAGTAAACTAACAGATTCTTTGTCTTTACATTTACTAATATCAATTCCATTTGATTTTGCATATAACTGGAATCTATTTGATGAATTATATAGTCTAACACATTGACTTTCATTGATTTTTCTAATTAAATCTAATTTATTACATACTTGATTATATTGTTCCCATACCTTTTTATCTTTGTCTTCAAGTTTAAGAACTGTTTTTTTATTTACTTTTTTCTTTTTATATTCTTTCTCAATATACTTTTCTATTTCACTTTTAAGTAATTCTAACATAGTAACTTCTTCTGTTTTTTGAATTTTATCACCACCATAAGGAGGGTTAGTACAAATATAATTAAATTTATTTTTTGAAAAATCATCTCTAAATGAGTTAGTTGTTTTCATATTACTTTCTTTTGGAAACTCACCAGTTAAACAATAAAATTCTAACATAGCATATTTAACAACATCACGATTCATATCATAATGATATACGTTTTGTAATTGTGATTTCCAATCAATACTTTTATCATTATTAATAAGATATTGTAAATAACCAATTGTAAACCCCCCACTACCACCAAATGGGTCAATCATTGTTTGAACATTTTTATCTTTATCAAGTTTAGGTTTTAATATATTATTGTAAATATAATCAGTTATTGGTCTATCTGTAAAATATGCTCCTAATTCGGAAATAGCAGTTTGATCACGTCCAATAAAGTATTCGTATATTTTACCAGCTAATTGGAAGTTATATTTTTTTTCTTCATTAACAAGTATTTCAATTTTCTTTAATAGTTCATAAATAACAGATGCTTTAATATTATCTGAAATTAATGAAAATATTATATATTTAATTTTTGGATTATTATGAATTGATTTTAATACTTGACGGTTAAGTATTATAAATGCATTTTCTTCATCTTCTTCAAATTCATTTAATATTTTACTGAAACGACAACATTCATCTAATCCTGTTTTTTCAAAATGTCCATTCATTTCTATTTTTTTCAATCCATAAAACAGTGTAAATAATTTTAATGCATTCATACCATATCCAACACCATTATTACGAAGATAATTATGTATTTCATGAATTTGTTGTCGTGCTGAATCTTTACTACTCATTATACTTTCCAATTCAAATTCTTTAACTTCATTTTTAAAATCACGTGTTCCCTCCAATATATCTAAAATATCTTTAATATTAACAGTTCCATAATTTGCATTTAAATATTTAGATGTTTTTTTGTTTAATTTTTCCTCTTTTATTTCACGCTTAAGTTTATGTTTTTCTGTATTTATATGTGTTTCATGATGAGACTTCTGTTCACACCCCTTTTTACAAATTTGACAGTTGTACTTTTGGAAGGTTCGCATATTTACTTGATTATATATATTGTTATTAATATAACTTTAAATCAATTTTTCATATTTTTAACATATTTTATGTTATATGTATTATAAAGTAATTATATAATAATTTATTTATAAAATAATATTACTCACTGATATCAGTGGTTAATGTAAACCTTTCAAACATCAACATATCCCAATATTCATCTGCTTTAAACTTTTTCTTAATAGATTTTTTTATATTTCTATCTTCACTCCTGAATATAAGCGTGAATTTTGTTTTATTTGAATTAAATGTGTACATTACAGAAAAATTAGCATCTTCATACTTATCAAGTAGATACCTTCCTAATTGATATTTATGAAAATTCGTATTAAATTTCACAAAACTATATTCCTTATCATCACACTTAATTGTATCTACATCTACATCATCCATTATATTTTTCATAGATGATAGAATGATTGGTTTTTCAAGACCAGATACTAAACCATCCATACATACACCACTTGCATTACGATGTCCTCCTCCTCCATACATTTTCGCAATACTACTAACATCTGTTCTTGAATCAAGAGACCTTAAACTAATATGTGTTTTATTATGTACTTCATCATAATTATATACTAACGAGAAATCAGCATTTAAATATTTCTCAACAAGATAATTTCCTAATTCAGATTTTAAAGTTGGTGAATTAACGCTTGCAATCAAATAGTATTTACCATTACACAATTTATATAGTTTAACATCAGCATTTGATGAAACCCATTCAATATAATCCTGTTCATATTTATATATGATTTTTCCCTTTTCTAACAATTGAGTATGTTTATCATTGTCAAATAATTCTGTATAATTCTCAATTGTCATTTTTACAGTCTTAATTGCACTACTAAATTGTTTACTATTAGGTAATTCAAACTTCCATAAATCTCTGTCTTCAACATACTTGACAAAATTAGGAATCTCTTTATCAGGAAAAAAGAACTCCCATGTTAGTGTTGCACCAGATTTATCCATATTAAATACCTTATAATCTTCATCAATATCATGTAAAATCTTCTCAGCTGTTTTATGATGATCTAATATTAAAAATGACTTTGCTTTTTCTATCATAAATAATATGATTTCTTTAGAGTAACTAAAATCACATATCACAACATGTTTACCTGTTACATCAGGATATTTTTTTGTTGAATGTGATGCACCAAATAATTCACATTCTGGATTCTTTAACTTCACAATACATGCACTTGTAAACCCATCAAAACAATTATTGTGGTAAATACATATGTCAACTTTATTCGATTCTAATTTGTTCGCCATAATTACAGTATTAACTAATACAAATAAATAAATAAATAATCAATTTTTTGGCTCCAATAAATTCGTCTTAGACGAATTTGTTGTGGGTATAAAAATTGGGTTGAGGACAACTCAACTAACAGAACTCCGTTCTGTTTTGAGTTCCACAAATCAATTTTTCTATTAAATAAAGTTAAGTCAAGCGGAAGCGTAGGCTGAGCGTGAGCGAAGACTTAACTTTATTGTCATATAATTAATAATCATAATCATTTACATCATCACGACATCCTTGACATGGGTTGGAACCAAAAGATATATTATCGCAATAAGTACATTTTTCTTCTTTGTAGCAATCATTACAGTAGTAATCATAATATGATTTTGCACCATTTTTTTGTGCATGTTTTTTAGGTATAAAGAATGCCTTTATTAATTTTATAGAAGTGTCCCCACATAAACAACATTTCTTATTATCCATAATAATTTAATTAAATTATTTAATAACTAACCATACTTTTTTCATTTTTTTGATAGGTCAAATTCATCACCTGAATCAACATGTGAAATAGTATATGACCTCATTCTTGCTCGTGTTCTTGGTGATAAATTATCATATTTATCATCTGATTCAATTCCAGGAGACATCTTTTTCAAAATCATATTGTATTCATTATCAGGTTTTCCGTTTGAATAACGGTCCATTGATTTTGAAAGTCTCTCCTCCTCTAAAAACTCTGTCAGCCCTGTTGTCTCCAATGACATATTATTTATATTAAATAATATATAATAATTACAAAAATCAATTTTTATAAAAAAACTTAATTACTGACATCATGGACCAACACGTCCAAACCGAGTTCCACTTTTGACACCATGATCTTCATCCTCAGTGGTCTTGAGATGAAGAAGACCAAGATAAAACTGTGCAAGTTCATTTTCAATAAAGTTTAATACGATTTCGTTACCTTCATGTTGTGACAATCCAAATGTAGATGGTGTGAAGGTTCCACCACTCTTATATTCCAAATGGAAATTCTTCACAAATTCTTTGATATAGTTAATAAACAGATTTTGACGATGGATATTCAGTCGGCGTTCAATGAGTTTAACACGACTTTCATGCTGTTCATCTGTATGTCCTGGAAATCTATGGATTGATTCGGGGTTAATTTTGGTTGAGTTGGTATTAGGAAGTTTGACACCAAACTGATCAATGGAACACATTGATGAGTTCGTATATCAAATAATAACCATATACATTTTTATTTTCAATTTTTAACAGAATTCCTCTCTTAAATAGAAGGGTGCCTTAGAGCTACATTCCTCATTCATACCATTATAAATATCAATAGTATTGAATTGTGGAAGTGGGATATCTGTTTTTCCAAGAACTTGACATATCCCTTTATTGCTTTCTTTATTAAGACAATTAATGTTTCTGTTCCATGTTGAATTGTAAATTTTTAATTGGTAAAGGTCCTTTGGTGTAAATTCAGTTGCTTCAATATAATTACCACCAAATATACCTCCAGCTTTAAGAATAGATGTAACATATACATCACAAACCATACTTCTTTGTCCGTTATATATCCACAAATCATTTTCTGGTATTGCCATGAGTTCTCCAAAGGTTATATCACGATGCGCCATAATATCAAGTATATTTTGCATAGATGTTTCTTTTGGGATATGTAATCTTTTTGTCATTGCATAGCCAAATAATTTATGGATAACATCTGTTAAAAAATCAGTAATTCTTGAACCTACATTTACCATTGCCTCAATATTCTGATAAACAATTGTTCCTGGGTAATTATTATTAATAGTATCTAACCACCCAAATACAAAATTGTAATACCCATATGTACTACCTTCATTATTTTTTACAAATTTTACTGCCTTGTTCCAATTAAATGTTTGTGGATAATTTGGTCTTATAATTAATACATTCATTTTACAGTCCTGTGCCATATTAAACCATCTATGAATTGGATTTTTAATAATACCATATGGTGGTTTCCAACAATGATTAGGATTTAATGGATTTCTATCAGTTGATTCAGTAACATATTTTTGACCATCAATTTCAATAATAAAAGCAACATGTCCAACTGTGCTACCAGTACCCCACATAATTAATGGGTCTAATCCATCAAAACGTGAAACAAGTATAATATCACCATTTTGCAATTCATCATAATTAAAACTTTTAATACTAGTGTTTTGTGTTGGATAAAACACTTTGTTCATTTTCTCCTTTATGAATTCTAAATTTTTCTCCTCGGCATTATCACTATTAAACAGTTCATATGTATTAACAAGACTATGATAAGCTTTAACAATATCTTGTTTCTGATAAAAAATCTGAATTCCTTTATTCTTAAATTCAACCTGTTTCTCAAAATTTGTAATATTTATTAATTTTGCATTAAGATTTTTTAGAGGAGTTGTTAATATGTAATTAAATCTATGATTAGTTATTAGATAATATAAATCAAAACATACAAACTTTTTAGGATAATTGCTTTTAATATGAACAGTTGCCATATTAGTATGTTCATCATATGAATATATAGCTTGGTTTTTCTTGTAACAATTACTCTCCCATACAGAACCATAATTATCATTAACGACTCCCACAAACTGCGGAATAAAATTCCAATATTTATCATCTGTATCTACCTTAAATCGGTTCTTTTTTACTTGGTCATTATAACGATATCCATTAAAAGATGTGTCTGTTGTGAATTTATTTGCATGACCAGATGCACTTGATGTACCTGTTTCTCCAAGTGTATCACTTCCAGTTATCAGTGTAAAAAGCAAAATAGTTTTAAAGATGTTCATTATATACTAATATATTTACATAATTTATTTCTTAACCAAGTTTATAAATTAATAAATTATGTTTACATATGGCTCAAAACATTATTCATCAGATGATGTTACAGCTTATAATATAGCTGGTATGAAGGTTGAAGGTGGTTTTATTGTTGAAAAAAACGTTCTTTTTCAGCAAGGACTTGCTGTTGGTTATAATGCATCTACACCAACAATACCCTCATCTGGAATGATTGTAAGTGGTGCAAGTAGCTTAGAAAATACTTTAAACATAGCAGGTGCCACAACAATATCAAACAACGTTACTATATCAAGTTCTACCTCTATTGGTGGTTCAACTTCAATAACAGACACCTTACATATCACAGATAGTACTACATTAGCTTCAAATCTTGATGTTAGTGGAAATATTGATACAAGTGGTAATGTGGCTATTGTAGGTACTACATCAATAGGCGGTGCTACTACAATACAAGGTGCTACAAATATAACAAACAACACAACAATATCTGGAAATATGACAGTAACTGGTACAACATCAATAGGTGGTAACACAACTATTCAAGGCACTATGTCAATTGATGGAACAACTAATATAACAGCAAACACCACAATAACAGGAAATATGACAGTAACTGGAACAACTTCAATTGGTGGTGCAACAACAGTTACTAATACAGTTTATGCGTCTAATAGTGTTACTTTGACATCAAATCTAAATGTAAGTGGAAATATTGACACAAGTGGAAATATTGACACAAGTGGAAATGTTGTGGTAATTGGTGCAACAAGTATTGGAGGTACAACTTCAATAGGTGGTCCAACAATAATAACAGACACATTAAGTGTTAGTGGGGTTTCAACATTTGGTAATAATGTTGTAGTGTCCGGTGATTTAACGGTTAATGGAACAACAACCACAATTGATACAAGTAATGTTCTTGTTGAAGATTCAATATTAGTTCTTGCTAAAAACAATGGTACAGTAGCAGATGCAGCAGATATTGGTGTGGTTGCATTATACAAACAGGATTTATCGGATAATTGGTATACTGGTTTAGTAAGAGACGCAACTAATAGCAATTGGTTATTATTCAAGACATCACAAGATTTAAGTGCAAATGCAACTGTTAACACAGGACATGCCGATTTTGAATATGGAACATTAACTGCAAACATTGATGCACAATCAATAGGTATTAGTAATGATTTAACTATAACTGGAACAACAAGTATTGGTGGTAACACCACTATACAAGGAACTGTTTCTATTGATGGAACTACTAATATCACTGCAGATACAACTATTACAGGTAATATGAGTATAACTGGTACAACATCTGTTGGTGGTAATGTGACATTAGATGGAACAGTTCAAGTGAATGATAGTTTAACATTAGCATCAAATATGTCTGTTGCACAAAATGTTACTGTAACTGGAACAACAAGCATTGGTGGTAATACTACTATACAAGGAACAGTTTCTATTGATGGAACAACAAACATAACTGCAGATACAACAATAACTGGAAACATGACAGTAACTGGAACTACAACAATTGGTGGTAATGTTACCTTAGATGGAACTGTTCAAATTAATGACAGTGTAACATTAGCATCAAATATGTCTGTTGCACAAAATGTCACAGTGACAGGAACAACAAGTATTGGTGGTAATGTAACATTAGATGGAACAGTTCAAGTGAATGACAGTTTAACATTAGCTTCAAATATGTCTGTTGCACAAAATGTCACAGTCACAGGAACAACAAGTATAGGAGGAAATGTAACATTAGATGGCACAGTACAAATTAATGATAGTTTAACATTGGCTTCGAATATGTCTATTGCACAAAATGTTACTGTAACTGGGACAACAAGTATTGGTGGTAATACCACCATACAAGGAACTGTATCTATAGATGGCACAGTACAAATT
>Ga0181590_10004819_pt1 | contig 11214 bp, 17 predicted proteins | sample 071ome_34_FD_132446 | JGI IMG/M metagenome (GOLD analysis project Ga0181590, IMG submission 132446) | Coastal salt marsh microbial communities from the Groves Creek Marsh, Skidaway Island, Georgia - 071411BT metaG (megahit assembly) | ecosystem: Environmental > Aquatic > Marine > Intertidal... | reverse complement strand
GGGATTATTCTTGGATGGAAATGTTGTGGCATCAGTCACATACCATAAAATTTTACTGTGAGGGTCAGTTGAAGTGCCAATGTACTTGCCTTGACTAACATACACAGTTGTAACTTTCGAAGGCATCTCAGAATTTTCGTCATCAAACGATTCATGATAAAACCTATAGTCTGATTGAACTTCACAAATACTAGTGATTTTATTTGATTGCCACCAACTCAATTCCAGTGGATAATCTGGTTGAAATCTATCGACATGGTCACTGTGTGCTGATGCTGAAATCAGCATGAAAAAAATTGCTGTAATAAATTTGTTCATAGTTATATTATAAACTAGAACAGTGATCTGTCAATCTGGTAAAAAGATTGATAATGCTTACTTTTGGAAGCCTACAGTGTCTCGTTTGATGTCTTTTTCTGGAAATTCTGCCCAATACAATTCGTATGCCACAGCATCTTCCAAACATTCAAATTGATGAAGAAGTCCTGGTTTTACTTTGGTATAATCGCCTGCTTTGAGCACAGTTTCGTCACAGAGATCATAGTCTTTTTGCCACACACGGATCAACAGTGATCCTGATTCCACAAAAAATCCATTCCACTTGTATTCATGAATGTGCTTCGAACACACTCCACCTTTTTTGGTTTCTATCCTGTGAAATTCAAGAACACCATTTCGTTCAACGAGTTCTGTGGTCCCCCACACTTTACCTGCTATCATACAGTTATATATTTTGGTGATTAATAGTTGAGTTGAATTTTGGTTATGGAACCTGTGGTACATTTGAATGCTGATCTCACCCAAATGAAGTTGCCTGTGAAGTTTTTGTATGTAGAAGCAACCACAGAAGAACCATCTCCTACAGTTGTGTCATCTATGTCAAACCAATCACTTGCTGTGGGTTCACTGGCAAGTGTGCCTTGCATCTTGATGATTCCAACAAAATCACTGCTCAGTATATAACTCACTGTGTGGAATCCATCAGAATTACCATAGTAACCGTCTGCTTTGACCTTGTCTGTGTAGGTAAAAGCACTGCTGGAATCAGCTGAAAATTGTGATTGAACCGTGATTGCTGTGACTGGCATATGTGTATTTACCTTGATGTATTATGGTTTCCAAGCTGGCTCTACATCTAACTGTTTGATTCTGTATGGCTGTTTGAGTACCCATTCGATCAATTCTATACAATAGGAGTGTGGAATTTTTTCATGATCAGAATCGGATTCGAGATTTTCTAAATCACCAAAGTTGATGATGGTGGAATCAACACCGTTAAGAAACAATCTTGAATTGGCCATCTGTAGTGCATGTTTTTCTACACTGTAGGGATTACACAATTCCCCATATCCAGACAGCACACTGTCTTTGGCCTGTGAGCCAATGTTGATAATTTTTCCCTTCCAAAAATGAGCCACATAAAATAGTATTTCAGTTTGACCAAAATGATTTTGAGCACAATTTATAAAAACATCACAGGGTTTGATTTGTTCTAAGAATTTGTGATGATATCTTTCATCTCTAATCTCAAACCCATTTGATCTAGACATGCCCACAGCACCGTCAAAATGCTCATAAATTGATTTTCCTAGTCCTCTAGTATGTCCTGTTACAGCTACTTTCATTTTATTTCAGGAAACAATCTTTCAATGGTTGCTTCGTCCATGCCATTAACTTGGTGGATCTTAGATGCTCCAACCACATATTCTCTCAAATTTTCTGGATCACAGCCTTTGATGTACAATCCGCCTTTGGGAGATTTTGCACAATCTTCATAGAGTATGTCTTTTTTCAAAATCACAGGCATGCCACCTATGCCATAGGATTGAATTGTGGCATTAATCATTGAGTTCCTTTGAACAAATTTTTGTTTGATCATGTATTCTATTATTTTACTTTTCATTTATATCCCCTTTGGTTTTGATATCAAATTCTTTTGTTTCACTGTCATATTCGATAGATAATGTGGTATCTGAAATACTTTCGAATAAAATTTTCTTAGACAACGGTAATTTTATTCTTGTGTTGATCACTCGCTGTAGAGGTCTTGCTCCCATCTTAGCATCAAATCCTTCTTCTATGAGTTGTTCGATAGCAGACTTTTTAAGTTTGACTTTGACTTTTTTGTCTTTTAACTGAGCATTGAGATTGTCTATAAATTTATGGACAATATTGGTCATAATATCTTTGCTGAGTGGTTTAAATCTCAGTACAGCATCTAGTCTGTTTCTAAATTCTGGAGAAAAGAATGTGTTGATATCTTGTTCTCCGTCATGTGTGGTGTTATCCATGAATCCAAGTGTGTTGGCCTGCATGTCCTCAGCACCAAGATTAGATGTCATAAGCAACACTGAATTAGATAGATTTACTTTTTTACCATTTGATGCTGTGATTGTAGCATCGTCCATGGCTTGGAGCAGTATGGTCATTACATCACGATGTGCTTTTTCAACTTCGTCAAACAGCACAACAGCATTTGGATGTTTTTCTAGTTCATTGATCAATTGTCCTGAACCAGTTTGTCCGTCGTCATAGCCTACATATCCCGGAGGAGCCCCAATCAGTTTACTGACAGCATGTTTTTCTTGATATTCTGACATGTCAAATTTTATCAACGGCACATTCATGCCGTCAGCCAATTGTCTCGCTGTTTCTGTTTTACCACAACCTGTGGGACCTACACACAAGAATGAACCAATTGGTTTGTTTTCTTGTTTTAGTCCTGCTTGAGCAACCAAAACAGTGTCTACCATTTTGTCTATAGTTTCGTCTTGGCCAAAAACTTTTCCTTTTATGATTTTGCCAAGATGTTCAATGGATTCAGTTTTGGTTTGGACAATTGATTCAAACTTGATTCCTGATATTTTAGAAACCTGTTCTTGTATCTCTTTGATACCAACATCTTTGAAAGCATCAAATATTTTGGCTTTGGCACATGCTCTATCTAAAACATCAATTGATTTATCCGGCAATTGCCTATCTGTGATATATTTTACACTTAAATCAACTGAAGCATCAACCGCCTCTTCATCAATATCAACATTGTGATACTTTTCAAACTGTGTTTTTAATCCATGCATGATCTGTTTGGCATGTTCAATTGAAGGTTCGTCTATGTTTACTCTAGCAAATCTTCTCATTAATGCCCGGTCTTTTTCAAAGTGTTTACGATACTCTTCCCATGTAGTAGATGCTATCACTTTTAAATCGCCTCGTGCCAGATGAGGTTTTAACAGATTGGCAAGATCAACACCTCCTTGGCCTCCTGAACCAGCTCCATGCATCATGTGTGCTTCGTCGATGAACATGATTGCTTTATTGTTTTTTTCTAAAATCCCCAGTAACACTTTTAATCTTTCTTCAAAGTCGCCTCTGTACTTTGAACCTGCTATCAGTGAACCAACATCTACAGAATAAATGATATGATCTTTGATTACATCAGGCACTTGATTGTTGACAATCATATGAGCCAGTCCTTCTGCCACTGCTGTTTTGCCAACACCTGGGTCACCAATCATGATCACATTGTTTTTGATCTTTCTACCCAACACCAATGTGATTTCATCTACCACATCCTGTCTGCCAATACACGTGAATGTTTTATTGGCTTTGGCTTGTTCGTTGAGGTTTACTGTGTATTGTTTTAAGATTTTGGATGCTTGTTTGGAAGAAACATTTTCTTCTGATTCGCTCATGAGTGATTCAGATATGTTATCGACTACAAGTTTTTTAGTGACTCCGTGTTTTTGTAGATAATACAGAGCATGAGAATTTTTTTCGGAAAATATACTATTCAACAAATGAATTCCTGTGACCACATCGTGTCCTGAGAATATTGCTTGAGTAAAAGCACGATTAACCATACGGTCGATTGATTGTGTACGTTTTGGATACACATCTTCTGAGATTTTGATTTCGTTGAGTTTTTCTTTGACATGAGCCTCTAGATCAGACACAAGAGCACCATATTTTACAGTTTTCTTGTTTTTAAGTATTTCTGCTACATCAGGGTCAGTCATTAGAACTAGGGTCAAGTGTTCTAATGTGATATATTCGTGTTTGTGTTCTCTGGCTATTTTGACTGCTTCATCAAAAATTGTTTTCAAATGTTCATCTGGTTCTATCATTTAATTTCCTCTGTTTTTTCTTTGCCCTTTCATATTTAAGTTTGCTTACTTTATCTATAAACAGTTTGCCGTCAAGATGGTCAATTTCATGCTGTATACATTTTGCCCATATATCTGTAAATCTGTCAACCTTTTTGACTAATTTTTCGTCAAACCATTCTACCACCACCCAATCTGGTCTTTGAACAGACATAAAAAGATTTGGAAAAGATAGGCATCCTTCTTCAGTGAGTGTGGTATTTTTAGAAACTTCTTGAATTGTTGGATTGATGAATGTGTATCGATCTCTCATGGTAAACATTCTTATGCCAATGCTGACTTGATTGGCAGCTAACCCCAACCCATCAGCTGACTCCATGGTGTTATGCATCAACTGAGATATTTTATCCCATTCGAGATCTTGTGTGAGATCTGTTTCATCAATTTTTTGTCTTAGAGCATCATGTGGATACAGATTGACTTTAAGAATATGCTTGTTGGATTCGTCTGATTTCATCTTTGTCCTCTTGTGTTAAATTTTTTGGTATGCTTACATTCACTCTGATGAAGTGATCTCCTACTTGATTAGCAGTTTCCATGCCATGTTCTGGCACTCTCATCACAGTGCCGGGTTGAGTTCCTTCACGAATTTTAAGTTTAATTGAACTGCCGTCGATTGTGATCACATCTTTGTGTGTGCCATTTATTGCTTCGAAACAATTGATAGACAGTTCACTGTATAAATCAAGTTTTTTTCTTGTAAAAACTTTGTGTGGCACAATATGTATTTTAACAATTAAATCGCCAGGTGGTGTGTTGGGAATGTTTTTCATGCCAAGCCCCTTGTATCTCACTGACTGACCATGATCAATGCCTTTGGGTATGTTGATTTCTACTTCCTTACTGGTTTGATCAATTTGAATAAACTTTTTGGTTCCATGATATGCTTCTTCTAGACTAATTTGAATATTAACCTGAATGTTTTTATTAACTGGTCTTCTTTGATATCTTCTGGACTGTTTAAATCCGTCTCCAAAAAATTGAGCAAACATATCTTGCATGTCGAATGGATCGCCCTGTGAAAAATTAAAATTAAAACCATCTCCACCAAATTGCTTGGCAGCTTCATACTGCTGACGTTTTTCTTGAGTTTTAATTTTGTCGTATGCTTCGTTGATTTCTTTGAACTTGTTTTCGTCACCGCCACGGTCAGGATGGTATTGTACTGCTAGTTTTCTAAATGCTTGTTTGATGTCTTGGTCAGAAGCAGATTGGTCAACACCTAATACCTTGTAAGGATCCATATCAATAGTATATTATATAATGCTGATTTGTCAAATGACAAGTGCTACTTGTCGGATTTTTTTGATGAGCCTGTGTACAAACCAAACCATGCCGCACCAGCACCTACAACAATTGAGATCAGTCCTGACTGTTCCATGGTTGGATTTGGCAGTGCCATATACCATATCACACATTTGTACAACAGGATGATGTATGTGGTAATGAATATTCTTGGAAATATTCTCCAAGCATCGATGGCTCGTGCCATGTGTATAATTTTGGCATAAGGGTTCGGACCAAGATCTTTTACAGAAGTATCAACTTCGAGTTCAACAGTAACCTTTTTAGATGCTGTTTTGTTGTCTACAGGAGTAACAATTTTTTCTTCTGTAGGTTTTGGTGATTCAGCATCTTGCGGAATGTCGTCAAAAACATCAAACTCTTCTTTTGCCATAATTAACCCTTTTTACAGATACGCCAAATTGAATATGCAACGCCGCAATATGCTAGAATTTTAGCCAAACTGCCAAAGGCAATTATTAGCAAACAAGCAATTAGCAAACCGATGCCATGTTGTGTTGATGATTCTTTGATTCTATCTTTGATCCATTGTATCATACTAGTATTTATTAAAGATTTGGTTAAATTCATCAGGAGGTAGTTTGGTTAAATTCATAATAGTGTTTTGCCAAAGTGGTTTAATATGTGGGTAATGTTTATAGATGTAGGAGTAATAGTCAGCAAAATGATGATATAGTTTTAGTATAAAATCAACAGGCATTTTAAAATGTTCTACTTGGATTTGATTGATGACTTGACTTGAATCAAAATGCTCAGCACCTACAGTTAAAAAATCGGAAATTTTTTTGATACTTTCTGACGAAAAAAAATTTTCGTAAAAGGCAAACATGAATTCGTTGGAATCAAACACTGTTTGAAATTTATTGAGGATTTCATGATAATCATAGTTTTCAAATTTATCTTCAACAATTTCGTTGATTTTTTGGATGATGTTGTGTGACTCAACAAAATTAGTTGTATAGTACATGGTATTGTAATATGATTGTTCGTCAATAGGTATAATAGATGTATCAAATTTGAGTAAAACTTTTGCAGAACCAATCAGTTTTGAAATGGGTTCTCTGATTGTAAAAATTACTTTAGGAGTAATATTCCTTTGTAAAAGTTGTTTTTTTATTTCATACAGTCTATTTTGTGACAGCATATAATAATTGAGTGTAATATCGCATGCCAATTGTGTTTGATGTTTGCTGTCTGTTTTAAATAAAGAATTTTGATAATCAAAATACTTGTCAGTGTTAGAAAAAAAACTTTTGAGCAGTTTAAAATTTCCTACTCGGAATTTACTTCGTTTTTTTATTAAATCGTCAATGGTAAATTCATATCCACGGCATTCTGGTATATCAACGGTGTCAAATACATGATATTCTTTACACAAACCTTTGTTGAAATTTGGAGATTTTTTTATTTGTTCGTACAACCAACTTGAACCAGTTCTGTTTAATCCAACCCCTAGTAAAAAGTTTTTTTGAAGCACTGATTTAATTATTCATTGATAATTTTGTACATCTGATTGATTTTTTTGGAAGCATAGTTTTGAAATAATCTTGGTGCTAAACCATGAACAAAAAGAGCACCAGCTGTCTTTTTACACTGCCATGCTAAACGCCAAGCAAACTTTAGGTGTTCCAGTGCTGTCATTTCGTTATCAACTAGATGTTGTTTACATTTTTTTGAGAACATTACTTTTCTAACTTTTCTAATCTACGTTCTAACTCGTCTATCTTTTTAGTTACATATGGATACTTTTTACGCCATGCGTCTGTGGGTTGTTCTAACCATGTCCAACCATAACGCTCAACTAAGAAGTCAACAATAGCATCAAACTTAGCATACAACCAAAGTCCAAGTCTTGTTGATTTGAAGTAGGTTGAAAATGCTAAACCAAACAGTGATCCTAGTATGGCTGTGTAGATCCACAGTCTGTCTGCAAAGATTCTTTCAATCATTTCCCACATAGTATGTTTACTTATCTAGATTTTGTTCTGATTCGTAGTATTCTCGATATTTGTCTAGGGTGAGTTTCTGTTTGATCATATAGGCTCTAATTTGAGCAAAATTTACTGCCAGTGTTTCGTAGTCATCATCTGTGAGTCCAAACAGCACAGGGTCCACATTATTTTCTTTGAGTTTAGCAAACACTTCCTCTGCGTTTTCTGATGTAATGATGATCCAATCAAGGTCGTCTATTCTAGGAGTTTCTGGATCCGGCAGATCCAACTTGGCTCTGGGCACTTCTGTCTTGAACACTTCTAACTGTTTGACCGATGAGCAACTACTCAGCAGGAACATAGTTAGGATTAGCAAGACTAGGACATTCCCCGTTGATCTCACTTGGTTTAACGGCATTGATCTCCTCCTCTGTTAGTGGTGACCCCATGGCAATTTCTACACATCGTAAAGCATTGTCTGAAGCATTATTGATTACTCTTTCTACCAGGCTGGGTCGTTGTTCAGCAAGATCACCAATGTCTCGCTTTTTGCCTGAAGCATTTGTTTTGTTGAATTTGTTGTCAAGGTTTTCTAATTCTTGTTCTAGAACTTTGGCTTTGTCATTCAGTTCATTGTTGGCTTGAATTATAGATTCATAATCCTTTTTTTGTTGTTCGATAACTTGTTGCTGTGATGATACAGCTTCTTCTAGTTTGATTTGATTGGCTTTGAGAATAGCATTGTCTGAACGAAGTTTCATCACATACAATCCAGCGCCTGCCAGCGAACTGACCAGAATGCCTACCATCACAAGTTTAAAAGTTGAAAACATTATTTGTATCTTGGTTGATCACACACAATTATTTCTACAGGTTTGTTGTCACCATCTAAGTGTGTTTCGATCAACTGTCCTTCGTGCTGTCTTCCGCAATTTTGACAGGTTTGATTCATGCCATTGTCAATGCTAGTTTTGTTGTTTCTTGATTTCTTCTAGTCCACCCTCTGCCAAAAGTAGCAAATGTAGAAAGTGATTCATAGTAGGCTTGTCTGCCAGCTTGATATCTTTTGATGGTGTTTTCGATGCCATTGGTTGCGACATATGATTCTAATGATTTCAACGTCATCGGTCCAATGCCACCGTCAGGAGTAGTTCCAATCATTTTTTGTAAAAATTTGGCAGCTCTGCCTGTGCCTGCATTTACACCAAAATCAAACACACATAGATCTAAACCTGCTGGTAGATGATCACCTTTGACTCTGTCCCAATAGTTCTTTTTGTAGATTGGCTCTACATCTTCTCTGGTCAAATCTTTCATGTCTTTGGTGCCTCCAAAGTCTTCGTAAACTCGTTTGGTCACTCCAAGGTTGGTTTCGCCGCCTGGGTCTTTGGGATGGTTTACATAACCGCCCTCGTGGTGTAGAATGGTTTCTAAACATTTAATCCAATTTTGTGATGCCATTTTAAAACTCCTCTGTTCTTACTAGTATGTTCATATTATCTTTACTTATTTTGAATAAATCATCTACTTTGACAACATGATAACTGCCACCTAGCCAACCCTGAACATAACTTGATTGTGATGATGCTGATTCGTCAATTCTATATACGCCATTTATGTTTTTTTGATTGAAAGACTCTATGATAAAATTATGTTTCACATATTTTTTGTACAGTGTGATGTTCTTGCCATTTCTTTTGATATTTTTAACGTCTGATGATTCAAAAAATGTTTTAATGTCTTCGTCGATTGAATCGTCAGTTAAAAAAGTATATTCTGATGGATTGGTTGGAATTTGAGATTGAACATTTTCTGCTGTTAATTTGTATGACTGATCATTTTTATAAAATTTAAAATGCCATGGCATCATGCCAGTTACTTTTTCAACATCTCTGATCAAATTTATAATGTTTTCAGGCAATTGTTCGTTTCTTTCAAGTTCCACAAATACATGATACAATCCAGTTTGATTTTTGGCTGGTGTGTGATCGGCGTCTAACACAAACTTGTAGCCAGTTTCTATGAAATTGACAAGATCTTCTGCCACAGTTTTATTTGTACAATCAATTTTTAACACTGAAACATCTTCGTCTCGCCCTAGTTTTGCTTGATGTGAATCTATTTGTAGATCCGGCATCACGTAATTTTTCATTTCATTGCTCAAAATACTTTTCATTTTTATACCTTTACATACTCTTTCCAGTCGAGATTTCTTATGGTAGACAGCATATTTAAATATTTATGTAGTTTTGTTTGATACATATTATAGTCTGTTTTTGACCAATTTGTAGAAAGCACATCTATACCAGTCTTAACAGATTTACATTTAGCATCAGCACCTGTGTGTTTATCAATGCCATCGACAAAAATCTGTTTTGCTTCATCAGAAACTAGGCAAGGTCTAAGATGTTTGGGTTCCCACACAATGTTAAGATCCCACTGCTGAATGTAATCATTTTGTTGTGCCCAATCGCAAATCTTTGGCACATTACTGACATTCATAGCATGCATGGTGGTTTTCACAGTGATCCAAGAATTTGGTAACTGTGATGCTTTGATAATATTTTCATTGATTGATTCCCACTTAGATGGCCATCTCACAAATTCATTTACTTTTCCTACTCCGTCTATGCTGAAGTCAAACCATGCTGTTTTAAATGTTGGTAAAATATCTAACAGTTGTTGAGAAATTTTAAATCCGTTGGTAGTCATTTTTATTATGATATCTGTATTGTAATTTTTTAATACTGATAAAAACTTTCTCAAATAGCCGTTCACAGTTGGTTCGCCGCCTGTGAATCTTATTAATTTTGCCTTGCTGGCAAACTGTGCTATTTCTTCTATTTTGTCATCTCTTTCATACCACGGAATGTTTTTGGCTGGCTTCATTTTTTTTGCTTCAAATCCATTTTTTATGATAGTATCATAATGTTTGTCAGATTCTGCTTCTAACAAACTGGAACAGGAAGGTCCGCACATCACACACCCTAAATTACACTTATTTCCAAATTTTATTTCAACATCGTGAAGTTCAAATTTATCTCCCGGCTTATATTTTTCATTGCCATAGTTGATCAAAGCATCAGGCGATCTACTTGTTTTTAATTCATTAAAACAATCACTACACCCACCTTTTGGCCATTTGTTTTCTTTCATTGATTTTTGTATGGTGGTTAAGAAACTAGATTGTAGATAATCTTGTATTGATGTGTCATCAAAGTTTACCAATGGAACATCTGGATACTCGGGCACAAATTCTTCATGACGCCATGAACAGCAGGGACGGAAATTTCCGTTTTGGTCTATCGACAGATGTCTAAAGGGCCAACGGCAAAGCATTATAATTCAACAGCGTCTTGAGGTGATTGATCCACAGCAATACCGCTCACAGTTGGTTGTTGTTTTGTTTCATTGTTGAAATCTTCTATAACTGTTTTGGGTATGGTTATTTTGACCAGCCAAACTGGTGTTTCGTCTAGTTTTGCTTTTCTTGTGCCTGGTCTATAGTCAGCGTATGATTTAATTTTACGTGGAGCCATTTTGATATCTTTTTTGTACTCAACAAGTGCACCTAGATTAGACAATCTCATTCCACCTTCTGGATCTGGCATTTTGTCTTGTTCCCACATAAATGTAGCTGATGTGTCGTATTTGGTTTCAATAGGTCCTTCTACTAATTCTCCTATTGACCAGTTTTTATAAGCATATAAGTTAACATCATCCATAACTTTTTCTATGCCAATCAGAGCATTAATTACATTATCTGATGCATATATTTGTTTGATATTACGGATTACGTCTAGTGTGTCAAT
>Ga0181590_10004814_pt1 | contig 11219 bp, 5 predicted proteins | sample 071ome_34_FD_132446 | JGI IMG/M metagenome (GOLD analysis project Ga0181590, IMG submission 132446) | Coastal salt marsh microbial communities from the Groves Creek Marsh, Skidaway Island, Georgia - 071411BT metaG (megahit assembly) | ecosystem: Environmental > Aquatic > Marine > Intertidal zone... | reverse complement strand
ATATATGTTACAGATCTAAATTATTCTCCTTCACCAAGCAGTATTATAACAGTTAACCATCCAGTGGCAGGCAGACTTAACTATGTTATTCAAACAGTTACTAATATGTCTAACACTGACAATGATGGAGACATTGGTGAATCAGCAACTGACGTAGTTGTTACTGGTGTTGAAAGTGTTACAAACATTGGCGACGTGGGCACACCAGGAGCATTTAGTTTCACAGGACTAAGCCATACAGGCGGTAGTGGCACAGGTGCTACATTTGATGTAAACATTACCGCTGGAGGGGTGGTTACTGTAAACGTTGCATCTCCAGGATCAGGGTATACAGAAGGCGAAACATTAACCATTCCAAGTGCAAACATGCCAGGTGTTGGTGCAGATTTGACATTTGATGTTGATGACATCTATGGTGGAACATACGGAGGCTCTCAAACTGCTCTTCCAGCAGGCGTACACAATAACTATGTTTACAAACTAGACTTACGTGCTGACGATGTGAGAGCAGATGATTTCTTTGGTACTATACAGGAAACTATTACAAACGGTTCATACATTGAATATCGTGACAGCTTCCAACATATCTTTAAAGATGTTAATCAACCAGACAAGCTGGTTACTCGTCCAAGTACTGCTATTAACTTTGACGAAAGCGATGATATTACCTATCGTAGTACTGCATTCAGTAACAAAGATGGTACTTCACAAGATCTTGGTGTAGACGAAATTCTATCAACATTTGAAGTTGGTTATGACCATATTGAACTAGAAGCAGATAGAAGTCATGTGCTTGATGTAGATCCAGGTGATCCTGGTAAAACATTAGGTGGATCACAATACGATACTAAGATTGCTATTGTTTCATTTACAGATGCAGCTAAAGTAACTAGAATTACTAGAGACATTGCTGGTAGACAACCAGGTGATGCAGGCTATAGCGGCGGTATGATATTTGCTTGGTATGGTAGACTACATCAAGTAATAGATTATACTGATCAGGGCGGATACGCAATTATTGAAATAAGTGATGTTTCTGCAGAAGATGTGTCAGGATTGGTAACTGCTGGTTTAGCGCAAGCAATTTCAACCAGTGAAACTACAATATTCTATGCAGGTTTGACAGAAGATGCAACAGCAGAAATTACTATTGCTATTTCATTGACAAGAGCAACAGGACACGACTTTACACAGATTGGTACAGGATCATATAACGATAGTAACTATCCAAACGTTATCCTTGGCGATCCAGAAAACAGTTTAGCTGAATTCTATACAGATTCACCTACTGCTACTACCGGTCAAGTTTGGGAAAGACGTAAAGGGCGTGTGTTCTTTGTTAGTACAGACCAATACGGTTTCTTCCGTGTAGGTAAGTTCTTTAGTGTGGACCAAGCAACAGGTGATATTACGTTCGCAGGTGAAATTGGTCTTTCAAATGCTAACTCACTAGGCTTTAAGCGTGGTGTTACAATTAACGAGTTCTCAGCAGATGACTCAATGGTTGATGAATCAGGTACAGCAGTTCCAACTGAGAAAGCTATTGTTGGTTACCTCAACAGACGTTTAGGATACGGAGCAAGTGGACAAATTCTACCTGCACCAAGTGGTAACAGAATTGGCCCAGGTGTGATGATGCTTAATGGCGGAAGCGCCATGGAAGCTGATATGGATATGGGTGCTAATGTTATCACCAACGTTGCTAACCCAGGAACAGACGGATCAGCAGCAACAAACAAAAACTATGTTGATGATAAAGTTAAGTCATATGACGAACTAAGTGATTTACGAAACGTAGAGTTTAATAACGTTGCTGGTAATGATTTATTAGTAGCAACAGGCTATTTAAGAATGTACGTTTCACCTCCAAGCGGCGGCGTTTGGAATATAGGAGACACAATCAGCATAGGTGGTAACACTGCAACAATTATAGACATTGAAGCAACAGTAGATGAAATTATCGGTAGTGCAGGCAATTCATATAATGTTAGCATTGTAACTTACCAGCAAACTGCTGGTACATTCAGCAATGGTGATGTTCTTACAAATGGTACCGCAACAGCAGGAGTATTAGAAGATCCTGTAGTTGAATGGGCAAATGCAAGCGAAGCAGCCGCTAGCGATATTAATGTTAGTGTTACAAGAACTGCAAGTGCAGCTACATATAATCTACAAATTGAAGCAGGTGCAATTATTAACGCCGATGTTAATGCAAGTGCAGCGATTGCTCAAAGCAAGTTGGCGATGCAGACAGCTGGTACTAGAGCAAACGCTACAGGTATTACACAAGGTGACTTAGGTCTTGCAACATTTAAAGATACAGAATTTACACACACAAATGGTTTTGTAGAGTTAAAAACTGCAACATCTAGTGCAACAGGTATTACGCCTGAAAAGCATGCATGGATAGCAACAGATCACGTTCTTGGTAGAAAAGATGCAGGTACGGGTGCAGTAACAGCAGTTCCGTTTACAGATGTTCTTGCAGATGGTGGTGCGGTTGTTGATGCAGACTTCCCAGCATTCTCTGGTACAAGTGATCAAGCATTGATTAGAACTGGAGCAACTTCTTATAGTGTTACTAACATTTCAGACAGTGCAACAGGAAGCACGATTGCTAAACGTAAAGCATCTGGTGCTATACAAGCAAACAGTTACATAATTGGTGGTACAGCATCTTATGAAATACTTGCTGAAAGCAGTGGTACACTTACGTTTAAAACTCCTGCACAGGGTGTAATTTTATCAGCAGTTGGTGGTACTGGTGGCGGAAGTCCGACATACCCAATAGTTAACATTCCTGGTAAGGTAGACATAGGCGGTACAGGTATTGGGACAGAAAGTAGTTTCCAATCAGGTTCAAGTTATGCAGGTGAATCATATGTTGCTACAGATTGGGTTTACACCAAGTTCATTGAAGCAAGCAACGAAAGAGATGCAAGTGGTACAGGTATTGCATTAGGTAACGGAGGAGGCTTTGCTTCTAGCGCAGCTGATACTATCATACATATCACTGGTGGTAGCGAACGTCTTGTAATAAATGATTCAACTGTTACAGTCAAAAACGCTCTAAGCGTTGATGGCTCAACTACACTTAAAGGTAGTATTACACTAGGTGATGCAGCAGCTGACTTGATAAGTGTTAATGGTAGATTTAATACAAACTTACTACCAAGCACAGACAACGCAATTAATATTGGACAAGGTGGTGGAACACCACTAAGAATAAACACAGTGCATGCTGTGTTGTTCAGTGGTACTGCAACAACTGCTAGATATGCTGACTTAGCAGAAAATTACTTAGGTGATGCAGACTATGAACCAGGTACTGTGTTAGTATTTGGTGGTAGTGCAGAAGTAACAGTATGTACAGCAAAAGGTGATCGTAAGGCAGCTGGTGTTGTAACAACAAATCCTGCACACTTAATGAATAGTGCATTAGAAGGAGATCATGTAGTAGGACTTGCATTGCAAGGTAGAGTACCATGTAAAGTAATTGGTAAAGTTGCCAAAGGTGACATGCTAGTTACAAGTAGTATTCCAGGTTATGCAATGGTCGATAACGATCCTAAACTAGGCACTGTATTAGGTAAAGCAGTACAAGAAAAAACAGATGATGCTAGAGGCATTGTTGAAATCGTCGTAGGAAGAGTATAATGGCAAAACAAATAGTTAACATAGGTACATCAGAAAACAAAGGTGACGGCGATCCGTTACGCATAGCGTTTGATAAAATTAATCAAAACTTTAACGAACTGTATGCAGGAAACTTTGCAGATCCAGAAAATATTGGCGTTTCGTTCAAACCAGATACTGACGGAGGACACGACTTAGGTAGTGCTGACAGACAATGGGGCGATGCCTATATTAAAGATTTCCTTTATATAGGAGGTGTTAGATTAAGTGCTGACACCAACGGCAATTTAATTGTATCAGGAACAGCATTTCTTAAGGAAAACTTGCAAGGTGATATTTTTGCAGACGATAGCACACAGGTATTTGATAGTGCAACTGGAACATTCACCGGAGTATTTGAAGGCGTGTTTGACGGTGAATTAAATGGTAGTGTTTATGCTGACGATAGTACATTATTAGTAGATGGCGTCAACGGTACAATTCCAGGATATATCAGTATAGCAACACTACAATCAATTGCAACTGCAAGTGCAGACTTTTCTGATTTTCAAACAAGGATAGCGGCGCTATAAAGAGATACGATAAATATGTTTAACGATAGGAACTTAAAGAATGGCAAATAGATTTCCACTAATTATTGATACACAAGATAACAAAATTAAAGAGCTTCCAAACGGTGATTCTTTAACTTTAGAAAACGGTGGTATTGTTAATTGCTCCTTTATTGAAACTGGTTCCATTACAGTGGGCGGCACAGTAATTGCACCGTTTGATGGCAGTTACACCAGTCTAAGTGATAGACCAACAATTCCTACAGATTTAAGCCAACTTACAGATGCAACTAACCTGTTAACGCAAAGTGTGTCGTTTGCCAACATTACATCTAAACCAACAACGATAGCAGGTTATGGTATAACTGATGCATTTAGCGGATCATATAACGATTTATCCAACAAACCTGTAATTCCAAATGATGTAAATGATTTGTCAGATGTATCAAATTTATTGTTTGATGGAAACTTTGCAAGTTTAACTTTCAAACCAACAACAATAGCAGGATATGGTATTACAGATGCGTTTGACGGTACGTGGGCAAGCCTTACTGGTAAGCCAACTATTCCAACTGACGTTAGCGAACTTAATGATGTAACTAATATTATTCCTAGCATACTTACAGACTTGGGCATATCAGATGGCACAGTAGGACAAGTGCTAACAACTAACGGTGCAGGAGTATTTACATTCCAAGACCCAGGTGATCAAATAGGTAACTTTACACTTTCAGCAAGTACAATAGACACTGATGATTCAAGCGGTATTTCAATAGTGCCAGCTGTAACGGCAAACAGTGATTTGACTGTTCAAAATAATCTTACAGTAGATAACAATTTAATAGTTGCTGGAGATATAATTACAACTAACGCAGGAACACCTGAAATAGTTTCGTCTACAGAAATTTATCTTACTGCTACAAACAAGGTCATCGTTACACAAAGTCCAATCAAGATGGCATCATTTACAACCACTGCAAGAGATACATTGACAAGTGAAAATGGAGATATGATTTATAATACTACAACACACAAATTCCAAGGTTATGCTAACGGAGTTTGGGTGGATCTACATTAAGGGGTACTTATGACAGAAAAGTATTATACTGTTGCAACTAAGAGTGCAGATCAATTTCAGACTATCCATGATTATCTAGTGCAAGATGGTTCACCAGACGCTGGTATACCTGCAAGGTGTATCAATTGTGCAGACGAAATGCAACACAGTGGAACTAGAGGAATATTTTCATTAACAGAAGAAGAAGCAACAGAACTCAGAGCCAGGAGTGATATTGAATACGTAGAACTTGCTACTCAATACAACAAAGATGTTTACAAAGTAGATCCTGATCAACTTACATGCGAAGTTCCTTCTAAATACAGATACAGTACTACAACACGTAACTATATGCAGTTTGGTGGCGTCACTCCAATAACACCTACTGTTACAGAACTTAATAGAAGCTCCAGTCAATTATACAGAATGAGTCAAGAGCTGACTCCTTGGTTTGGAGCATCTAATACAAGTGTACTAACAAATAGAAATGCACAACGAGGAAGCGGCAAAGACGTTGATGTCGTGGTTGGCGATAACGGATCGTGGATTGGCCATGTTGAATTTATGATGGGTGTTGTTAATGCTGAGTATCCTGCAGATTTTATTGCAGGTAATACTTTAAGTAGACGAGATGGGTCAACAAGTAACTCTACATGTAATGTGCTAGATATGGTACTTGACAGTCCTTATTACTTAGATCCTACATGGTTTAATGCTGATCCTGGAAACAGATTAGAAACTAGATGGGATGGCACTGTTGTTCCTGTTGAAAGCGTAGCAAGAGCATGGTGGGCAAGTGCTGCTGGTCGTAGTGTAGATTTTCCAGACTTTGGTGGAGTAGTTATTGATACTCTGTATACAAGAGTAGCAGCAAATGGTTCAAATACAAGTTTGCCTAGCGACGGAACACACGGAACTCAATGTGCTAGTTTGACTTTTGGTAGAACACACGGATGGGCATATAATGCTAATAAATGGGTTATAGATGCTTATAGCTCTATTGGAATTTGGTTTGAAGAATACTTTGATGTAATGAAAATATTCCATACGTATAAACCTATTAACAGTACCTATGGAACAAAAGATCCTACTATAAGTTCTAACAGCTGGGGCTTCCGTACACAACCTCGTTCATCAGGTTACTACAATCACAGAGGAACAGATATAAGTTATTCTACAGACAGCACTAGTCCACAAATTATGCGAGTAGCTTCAACCTCGGGTGACGGTCGTATGAAGCACTTCTTTAAACCACAAGGATATCTTACAGCAGGTCAAGAACTTATTGACAGTGGTGTAATATTTGTAGGTGCAGCAGGAAATGACAGTCAGCAACAAACTAAACCTGATCATCCTAATTACAATAACTTCCATAATAGCACAACAGGTGCTACATGGGATCAAACCAGTTGGACTGAACTAGGTGGGGCATCAGCATATGCTACTACTAACCGTCCAGGGTTCCCTCAACAAATTGGCGGGCCTACACAAGACGATTTATTTCCTGTTATTATCATAGGCGCACTTGATGATGATTTCTCTGGAGGTGCGGAGAACAAAGCATACTATAGCGATTGCGGACCGGCGGTTGACTGTTTTGCAGTAGCAGACGGCACTATAGCTGCTACTCCAGGAACCTATGGCAGTGATATTCCTAGATATGACAATTCATATAGTGGTGGAACTATTACTTCTAGAGACGTATATTTTAATGGAACTTCAGCTGCATGTCCTGTTGCTTGCGGAATGATCGCAACACTATTAGAACATAACAGAGCTTGGGGCTGGCGAGATGTAAAAAATTACATCAAAACAACAATTAACCCACAGACTACAACTTATTTTACTGGGCAAAATAGTGACTGGGATTCTGCTACCGATTCGCGATGGATGGATACAACTAATTTAGCGGGTGCAGATCCTATAATACTTTATGAAACAGCATATGAAAGTACTAATGATATACCTATACCTCGCAAGTTAATTCAGAACCTAACACTAAAAGGTAATATTAACATTAGGTTTAGAGAATAAATACTGTAAGGAGCAGGTAATGGCTATTGAAAGAATTAATGTAGGACAAATTGCAAACGACGGAACAGGTGATGATCTTCGTGAAGCAATGATAAAAATTAACACCAACTTTGACGATCTGGATACACGTTTTCCTGAAGCAGCTACAGGTACTAATCTAGGAACTGTTGGTGAAGGTATTTTTTCAAATGCAGTTAACAGCGAATTGAGATTTAAAAGACTCATCGCAGGTAACAATATAACCCTTACTAGCAATCCAAACACAATAACAATAGATGGTGCAACAAGTTTAGATCAACTCATTGTTGTATCAGACGGCGGAACACTCACAGTTGAAAGAGGTCAGACAATGGCCATCAACGGCGGTAACGGAATCGTTACAAGAGTTAGTGGACAAAATCTAGTAATTGATGCTAACGCTGGTGTGTTAGCAGCTGACACAGCACCGCAGCTTTCTGCAACATTAGATGCAAATAACCAAAACATAACTAATGCTGGTTATGTTACAGCTACACAATTTAATGGCGCACTAGAAGGTTTAGTGTACGGTGTTGATATTAGAACAATTTCTGGGTTTTACACAGATTTTGAATTTGGTGAGTTCCTACCAGAGTATACTAGCATCATTCAATGGTTACAAGGACAAGTTGATGTTGACTTTGGTACTTTTATTGCACCAGGTCTTGTCGCAGGAGAAGTGGACGGCGGCACCTTTGCATAAGTTTTTCCGATAAATATATAAAATAGGAAAACTTCATGGCAAACTTTTGGACAGCATTATCCGGAACAAAATTAACAACTTTGCAAGAAAGTGTAACCGCGACGGTTGCTTTACCTCTCTCTGAGCCGTTAGCAACTACACAAATTATAAGCGGAACTGTTCCAGCAGGAATGCGGTTAAAAAATAATCAGATTGAAGGTACGCCATATGAAGTATCTCGCAACACAGATTATAAATTTGTAGTCAGAGCAACATATAATAATCAAATAAGTGACAGAACATTTATAATAGAAGTTCAAGGTGCAGACGAACCAGAATGGATCACTGACGAAGGTCTGTTACCTATTGGTAATAATAACACTTATTACATACTTGATAGTAGTCCAGTAGAGTTTCAATTATTAGTTAATGATACAGATATATTTGCAGGACAGCAATTAGAGTTTTTTATAAGTTCAGGAGACGGTGTTCTACCTCCTGGTATTACCCTTACACCAGATGGCAAACTTGTAGGTATTGTTGATCCTATCCTAGCTATAGAAAAAGTCACCGGCAGTGGTTCATATGACATAGGAGGATTTGACAGTGTAAATAATCCTTACGACTTTGGTATTAAAAGTTCAAACGGTTTTGATAGTTTCTTCTATGACACAACAATTTATGATTTAAGTATACCTACTAGATCTCCAAAAAAATTAAATAGATTTTACGAATTTATTGTTAGCTGTAGTGACGGTGACACATTAGCCAGAAGAAAATTTAGAATTTATGTAGTAGGTGACGACTTCTTGCGTGTTGACAATACTATCATGCAAGTTGGTACAGGTATCTTCACAGCAGATAATACGCACATTAGAACACCCATTTGGTTAACACCTAGAGACTTTGGTTATCGTAGAGCCAACAACTATGTAACATTGTTCTTAGATGTTATAGATCCTAACAGTTTGAGTGGAGTTGTAACTTACACTTTAGAAACTACAAACGACGACGGCTCTCCTAGTATTCTTCCTAATGGAATGAGAATTGATTCAACCACAGGAGAAATTGCAGGTAGAGTTCCTTATCAACCTAGTGTAAATCAAAAATATACATTCACTGTTACAGCCTCTAGATATGGGCCATCAACAACAACAGAATTCGTAACTATTAGGATTTACGAAGATGTTGCTGTAGGTTCTTCACAAATTAAAATTTATAAAAATCCTAATATAGATGATCTATTAGGATTAAACATAAACATAGGTAGCGGAAGCTATACAGTCACTGGTATTCAAACTAACAATCAAGATTATGATATTTTAGACATAGGTGAACCTGTAAAGGTAACAGTATATGAAACTGCATCAGTAGGATCAAATCAACTTGAAATTTTTAAATTAGGTAGACCTATTACAGAAACGCTGATAGGCCAAACGTTCCAAACTGGCGCACAAGCAGTTACTATTTCATCTGTAGATTATAATGAAACAGTTTACAAATGTAGACAAGGACACTCATCTACCAGCTTCAATAGTGACTTTGGAAAGAAATTTTGGGAAGCAGTCACTGGTGTTGATTTGGCTACAACTGCTGTATGGACCACAGAACAAACATATGAAGCAGGAGACTTTGTAAAGTTTAATAATGGTAGATCTGAAACACTTACTATCAATGATACGTTCTTAGTAAACAGTTATGCAGGATTCAGTACAGACGTTGCTGTACCTGTACTCACAGATGCAATTATCAAAAAAGATAGCTTGTACGAAATACAAACAGCGGATAATTTTGAAGCAGAAGTTGCAGCAAGTACTAAAACATTTACTGTTACACTGCTTGGTGATGTTAATAGTGAAATAACATTTATCACTCCTAGTAACCTAGGTAACATCAGTTCTAATTATATTAGTACACTTTTAGTACAGGCAACATCAAGCGTAAGAAATGCAAAAGTAATCTATAGAGTAGCAGACGGAAAACTTCCTCCAGGATTAAGTTTATCATTTGATGGATCTATAAACGGAAAGATTAATCCATTTGGTGATGAAACAAAAGATGGCCTTACAACTTTTGATACTCAAGCATTTACACTAGACGGTAATAGTACAAGAATAGATAGAAAGTTTAGTTTTACAGTTGAAGCAAGAGATCAATTTGGATACAGTGCAAAAGAACAAGAGTTTACTATTGTTGTTGCAGATCCTGATAATAAAGTTTACAGCAATCTATTTGTTAAACCGTTTCTTAAAAAAGAAAAAAGACTTACGTATAATGAATTTATCAGTAATGTAGATATATTTGATCCTGAATTAATTTATAGACCAAACGACCCGTTGTTTGGAGTGCAGCGTAATTTAAAAATGCTTGTATATGCAGGCTTAGAAACAAGAGAAATTGAAAACTATGTAGCATCAATGGCTAAGAATCATAAAAGACGTACATACAGATTAGGAGAAGTCAAAACTGCATTGGCTAAAACACCTGGTACTAATGATGTTGTATATGAAGTAGTTTATGTAGAAGTAATAGATCCGTATTTGCCTAAAAAAGGAAAGGCTAATAAGGAAATAAAAATACAAACAAAAAATAAGATTAGTGTTGACCAATCTCAGTTTGGAGATGAAACTAAAACTGAGATAACACAATCAATAGCGTTGAGAGCAGGGACAGAAGCAAGAGCTGCTTTAGTAGATGGACAAGTTTTAGTAGAGCTTAGATCTAGAGAAGATAGATTAATAGGTGCCGATAATACTATTACGTTAGTGTTTAGGAACGGTACGACTGTTGATATTGTAGGAACACTACGCAGCGTAGGAGTTGATGATCCTGCTTCATTTAGTTTTAGACCAAACTATACCAATGTAATTAAAGTAGACACAAAAAACATTGATACAAGTCTATCAGAAAATACTACTCGTTACATTGCTAATTTAAGAAATATGCGAGATAATCTTGCAGAAGTAGGAGCGACAGAAAGAAACTTTCTGCCTCTTTGGATGAGAACTGCACAGCCCGGAAGTGTACAAGAACTAGGGTTTACACCTGCTATACCGTTGTGCTACTGTAAGCCCGGAACTAGTGCTACTATAAAGAATTCTATAGATTTTTATAATTTCAATTTTAACCAGTTTGATTTGGATGTTGATAGATATATAATAGATGGTACACTAGGTAATAGTAATGAGCAGTACTTATTGTTCGCAAATTATCAATTCAACGTTTAAAGCAGATAAATACT
>Ga0181590_10004800_pt1 | contig 11231 bp, 9 predicted proteins | sample 071ome_34_FD_132446 | JGI IMG/M metagenome (GOLD analysis project Ga0181590, IMG submission 132446) | Coastal salt marsh microbial communities from the Groves Creek Marsh, Skidaway Island, Georgia - 071411BT metaG (megahit assembly) | ecosystem: Environmental > Aquatic > Marine > Intertidal zone... | reverse complement strand
GGGCTGCCCCCCCCATGTCTTTTTTCATGTTGCGCATGGCGGCGCCTGGTTTTAGGTCTAAACCGCCACTATCGAAACATACACCTTTACCTACTAATGTGACTTTAGGGTGCTCAGTATTTCCCCAGCGCATATCCAACAGCCTAGGTGCGTGGCAACTGGCGCGACCCACTGCATGAATGGTTGGGTAATTGTGGGTAAGTAGATCATCCCCCACAATTTCACTGAATTGGGCATTAAATTCTTTGGCAAGTGCCTCCATGGTAACAGACATGTTTTCAGGCATCATGTCGCTTGCCGGCGTGTTAATCATGTCGCGAACAAGGCCCACAGAAGATATGAATTTATGGGCTTGCTCGACAATATCTTTATCATCAATAGCCAGAATAGGCTGTCCTTGAGTCAAGGTTTTATAACGCTCGAACCGATAACTGGCTAAACCAAAGGCAATGGCTGTGTTTAGGCAGTGCTCTTTTTCGATATTGAGTTTGAAGGTTTTGGCTGGAAGCTGTTTAGCCAGTTCTGCGCAGGCAAAAAATGACGATAAATCATCGCTGACAAATAAAGCGCTTTGTAAGTCACCCTGAGTGTTAGGCAGTAGGGCTAAGCCTTGTTCTTTATAGTGACTGTTCGATAACCAATTTTGTATAAAGCTATCTTGCTTGGCAAGCCAAGTAGAATACTCGCCCTTACTAATGACTGTGAGTTCAATACCTTGGTTGTCGTAAATAATGGTGTTTAGCATGTGGCATCCTTAAGCAATTGCAACCAGTTTAACACGGTGAAATATGGAGTCGACATTGCTTTAAACAAAGAGGCTTGGCCAGTGGCGTTTGGATCAGTTTCAAAATATCCAATTGATTAAGCAGGCCATTTACATCGTTTTGCTCAACTTCATTGAGCGATTCATATGTGTTTTGTAGGCGTTGCCACATCCAAAGTACATAGCTTTGGTTGGCTCGATTACTCGTGACGCCATCAATATTTAATTGGGTTTTACCGAATTGTCTCGGGACAATTTGGCTATTGGGGTTGGTTTGGCACCAAATATCAAATGCTTCGATACTGGCTTTTATTAAGGGTAGATGGTTTGCGCGCCAAATTTGGAAGAGAGGCAATAAAGTAGCTGGCAGGCTAGGGGATGAAATCCAGTTTCCATTGATCAAATCACATGAATCACTTAAGCGGGCTATCCATCGTCGAATGTTGGGGTAGGGCTTTAATAATTGATTCGGAAATGGGTCTTTATATAGGTGGGCATAGATGGGGCCGTACAAGCCAAAGTCTCCTATGCAAGGTCGACTGCCTAATAGAAAATGGTGCTGTGCTAGGTGCAATTCCAATGCTTGTAAAATTTGTTGAGTATTATTTTCCAAGGGCATTTGCATTGTTTCTGTAATGCCAAGTGAAGGAAGGTAAGCAGCCAGCTTTCGGCCCATTTTTTTCCCTAGTAGTATTTGAAAGGGTTTGGGTGCCAATGGTAAGGCGAGTCGGCCAAAAGTCTTGTAAAGTGCTTTGTTATTTTCAGGATAGTTCCAGCGATAATGTAAAGCGGCCAGTACTAGCCAGTCATCACCCAGCAATTCCATGATTAAGCTGCTAATTTTATGTAGAGGTGCGTCAGGTATGACTGATTTTGATGGGTGTAAAGACTCGTAATGGTCTATGATGGCACTGCTATCTTGTAAGGTTGTATTACGTTCATAAATTACAGGCATAATCATACGGCCCACATCTTTTTCAACTTTAAACTTAAGCTGAAATAGATTGGGAAAGACGCGAATAGGGTCTAATTGTTTGTACTTTAAATATGCGAAGGCTTTTTCGGTGTATGGGCTGACGTCCCAACCGTAAATTTGTGGTCTATCCATTTTGTTTGCAGTTTCCTATACCCATGTATTAAGGGTAGAGCTTGCAAACAAGCATAGCAAATGACAAAGCAAAGAAAGTGGCCTATGCCACTTTCAAATGCGTATTTTAGCTAGGTGTAACGTCTTCTGCTTGAGGACCTTTGGCGCCTGCCGTTACTGTCATTGTAACTTCTTGGCCTTCAGTCAAGGTACGACGCCCAGTGGCGTTTATGGCACTGTAGTGTACAAACACATCTTTACCACCTTCTTGCTGAATGAAACCAAATCCTTTCTCGTCGTTGAACCATTTTACGGTTCCGTTTACGCGTGACATTTATCTACTCTCTTTACTGGCTAACAGGGTTAGCATTTTTACTGCCAATAAAATATTGGCTTTCGAGATTTAGTGTTTGCTTTAATTAACACTAAATTGGTAATCATCTTAGACCCAATTTTTATTAAATTAAACAAAAAAATTTATAAAATGACGTTTTTTTAAATGGAATTAGATTTTTTATTGTGAACAAAGATATTTTTAAAATTGCTAAAAATTGGTCATGAAATTGCAATAAAAACAAAGTAGAGGTTATGGAGATGTTAGCCGATAAATAATTTTTTTTTATGTTGTATTAATATTAGGCTTAACGAATATATATCTGTTAAAAATGATGGAATGATTTTTTTGAAAATATCTGAAACTTTGTTCGAATCAACGTATGGATTGTGTGAATGAAAATTCGATTCGGTTGTGATTTTATTTGTGCTTACTAATTTATCATAAGACCATATTAGTGCGCCCCATTATGGGGCTTGATTGAGGTTGCCCGTCACTCGTATAGTTTTTTAACGCCTCTGATCCTGTGTACTAATTTTTTATCCTTTTAAATATCAATATTAAGATGAGCAACTAATCTCTAGTTTCTTTCCCCAGTCTGGTGGAAGCTTGGCGTAATCTTCAAATTCAGGTTGTTCGTCAAATGGATTTTGTAAAACTTCAAACAGTGTTTGGACCTTTGAATAATCACCTTTCTGGGCAGCAGTAATTGCTTCTTGTGCTAAATAGTTTCGTAAAATGTATTTTGGGTTGATTGAGTCCATGACTTGTTTTCGCTTGGCATCATGCTTGCTTTTCAGAGGTGTCCCATTTTCTTTAAGGGCTGCTTCATATTCATCGTACCATGTATCAAATGCTGAAATATCCAAGCACATATCACGCAAGTAACTACGAACGGATTCTTTATGAATATTGCTTAATTGCCTAAAAAAGTGACTGTAATCCAATTTGCAGTGAGTGAGCATATTGAGAGTTGAGTCCACGATAGCTGTTTTTGAGTCATCGAATGAAGTTAACCCTAATTTGGATTGCATCATATTGATAAAGTGATAACTAAATTCGTCACTGTAGGTTTCTAGTATCGAAATAAGGTCTTGTTTATTACTTAGTGGTAATAGGGCCTGGGCAAGTATTGCCAAATTCCAATTAGCAATGTTGGGTTGTTGGTTGAAAGCATAGCGGCCTTGATGGTCTGAATGATTGCAGATGAATGTGGGGTCAAAGTCATCTAAAAAAGCAAAAGGGCCAAAATCGAACGTATCTCCGATAATAGACATATTATCTGTGTTCATCACGCCATGGGCGAATCCTATACTTTGCCAGTGCGCCATTAGTTTCGCAGTACGTTTTAATACTTGACGAAAAAATTCTGTGTATTTCTCGTTATCTTTAAAATGATGAACCTCAGGGAAGTGATGTTCTATGGTGAAATCACATACTGTTTTTAATAAATCGGTTTGTCCTGTAAATGAACAAAATTCAAAATGTCCAAATCGAATGTGACTTTTTGCTATACGTAAAATGGTTGCCCCAGTTTCTGGGGTCTCGCGATAAACAGGGGTTTCACTGTCAATTACACACAATGCTCGAGTGGTTGGTACCCCCAAGGCCGCTAGGGCTTCGCTGCATAAAAATTCACGTATACTGGAGCGCAATACGGCACGACCATCTCCTTGTCTCGAATAGGGGGTGTGCCCAGCACCTTTTAAGTGTAGGTCCCATGTATCGCCATTATTTTTGACTTGAGCCAGTAATAAACCACGGCCGTCACCAAGGTCTGGGTTGTAATAGCCAAATTGATGGCCTGTATATTTCATGGCAATAGGTTGCCAAGTGCTTAAGATGCTTTGCCCGCTTAATAATTTTAAACTGTTGGTTTCGTCTAAAATTTTTGGATCTAAATTTATTAATTTTGCGCAGGCATCACTTTTGCAAACCAACTTAGGTTCGGCTAAACCTTGAGGGTGAACGTGACTATACAACTCAGAAGGAAGCTGTAAAAAAGGTTTAATGTAATTGAGTTCTAACCAGTTGTTCATAAGAGGCTCAGGGTTGAAGCATTTTTTTGCTTGAGTGATTGCTATAGAGCACTAAGAAAATGCCAAATAAAATACCTGTACTGCTAAGTATGAATGACAGACTAATATTTTCTTGATTCCAAATTATGCCACCTAGTGCGGCAATAATGGGCACGCTTAATTGCATAACGCCAGCACTTAACGAAGAATAGTGTGGCAGGACTTTGTACCAAATCCAATATCCCAGTCCTGAAGTGATGGCTCCAGAGGCAAGTGCTAAAATAAGGCCATTCATTGTGACTTTGAAATCCAGTCCTATTAAGTAGATTGGTAGTATTAAAGGCACAAACACAATACTGAGCATAAAGTTTCTGGCTGTATCTAGCTGAGGTTCTTGACTGCTTTTCCCTGCTATTGTGTAAAACCCCCATGCAACACCGGCAATGGCCATTAGAAGTGTGCCAATGATATCTGGCCTGTGTGCATTGGGGAGCATCCAATAGATAAAGCTCATTAGAGCAACTATTAACCCTACTAATTCTATGGTTGTTGCTTTGTGCCCTTGGATATATTGCATACACAACATGGTTAGTTGAACAGTCACAAACAGTATCAAGGCACCTGATGCGGTGCCTAATAAAATATACGCATAAGAAAACGCTCCTGCGTATAAAAATAAGTAGGCGGCTTGCTTGTATTGAGCAGTATTAGTTTTCTTAAAAACCGTTTCTACACGAGATGAGAGTAAAATCAATAACATCAAAGTGCCACCGAGTAGTCGAAATATGGTGAAACTGGTGGCGTCGATTGAGGTGTCTTGTAATGCTAAGCGACATAAAACACTGTTTCCGGCAAAAGCCAACATGGCAAACAATGTATAAGTCATCAACAATAAAGGGGACAAATTTAGTCCTCTTTATTAAGATTTTTGAGGATATCTTTTAATTCTTTGGCTTTTTGAGGGTCACTCATAGCCTGTTTGAGTTTTTCTTTTGCGGCATTAATGTGATCGTACTCTTTTTTGCAGCATTCTTCATACTGTTTGCCGCTACCACAAGGGCATAATTCATCATCGTTCATGCTGCGCATCCAAGTCATTAGTTAGGGTATAAGGGCTGTAGTTCGGCTGATGTTGGCTTGTCTTGATTTGGGTTTATGTGACGAATCATTTGCCATAAATACTCGCCTTGCCAAGCGCTGTTACCATTTTCTGAGTATAACGTGTAATCCAACTCTTGTAGAGCTTGCTTAAATTCAGGGGCAGGGCTTAGCAGGCTTACGTCCATTAACGAATGTACTCTAACGTGATCAAAATTTTGCGCCCAATCAATAATAGCTTGGCGAGCTTGTTTGGCATCGTTATTACGGCACGCTTGCTTAATCGCTTTTAATTGCGCCTTTATATTTGGGCTTTTTATGTTGGATGTATCCGTTACTTTTGGGGCCTGTTTAGATTGTCTCCATAATAAATAACTGGTTGCTAGCCATAGTAGCATGAAAATTAAGCTCACTACTGGCCAGAAGTTAGCTGTTTGTGCACTCGGCTCGGGTGTTGAATCATAAGAATCTTCAGTCGATGTAGGCAAAGTCGACTTCATTGCAGGTGGTTGGGGGGCTTGATTGCTCTTTGGCAAGTCAGAGGCAATCACTTGTAAGGTTTGTGGCTTTAACGAAACATACTCAACCCGTGAATGTTTAATATTAAACCAAGGTATGCGAATTTCTGGAATGGTGATGGAGCCTGATTGAGTAGCAACCACTGCGATGTTTACGGTTTGCCAACCTGTAATGCCAGAATCGGAGTAGGTTTCATTTTTCTGTGGTTTTTCTGGATAGTATTTCAATCCATTCATTTCAGCTAATTCAATTGATGGCAATTGGGCTGCGCTAAGACCATCTGCTTTTAAAGTAATCGATAAGGTAATTGGGTCGCCCACTTTGACTTGTTGGGTATTACCTAACCATTTACTGGTGAGTTGTAGATCGTTTGCGGGTAACCAGGTTGCCTGTTGTGGGTAGTTTGCTGGTTGCGGTAACACTTGTACGCGAATAGGCGGATGGCTGACAGAAACAGGTCGACCAGCACGCCAAGGGCCATTATCTATTTGCCCAGAATACCTTGGCCCAGGAATAATGATTTCGCCGCTAGCTTGAGGGAATATAACGTAACGGCGCTCAAAGACTTCAAAGTTACGTCCATTAAGTTGAGTACGATACTGACGCGTATCACCGAGTAATTGAAGGACTGCATCTTCAACTGCGACGCTACTTAAGTCATGGTTTCCCAATGGTACAGAAAAATAGAGTTTTTCGGTGTATACCACTTGCCCTTGTACATAGGCTGTTTTTGTGTCGACTTCGGTATGAAAAAACACATCCTTATCTTGTTTGGCAATATTTGGATTAACTTTAGTCACTTGAATTTGGATGGGTTTGGTTTTTTCACCGCGATACTCAATAGATGGAATTACCAAGTTCCCTTTGCGTTTAGGGGTTAGTGTGAGTGTCCAAATTGTCCAGGAATTACTTTGGCCATTGATATATTCGAAGCTGTTCTTTCGTTGCTGATTAATGATTTCAAATTGTTGGCGAAGGGCAGAAAAATTAGGTTCACCAGACAGTACATTGCTGTTATAGCGTACTGTTAATAATAGAGACTCACCCTCACCAATTGTGGTGCGATCAACACTGGCATCAAAGGAAACGGCCCATGATGTATTGGTAAATACGCAAATAAATAACAAAAATAAAACGTGTTTTACCATGGTTTTCGCTCCTCTGATTGTTCTGGCTGTTGTCTTTGACGCTGTTGGTACTGATACATAAATTTGTTTCGTAATAGGCCGCCAGGGTCATCAGGAATACGTTCCATCCATTGCTGCACGGCTTGTTGTTGCTCTAGGTCTTTGCGATTTTCAAGCTGGGTATCGCCTTGTTTTTGGCCGGCTTGTTGTTGCTGTGTTTGTTGCTGTTGATCATCTTTATCTTCAGATGACTCATTATTATTTTGTTTTCTGCGTTCTTTTAACTCTTCTTCTTTTTGTTTTTCGGCTTCGGTTTGAGCTGTTTCTAATGGGTTTTCGTATTTATCACTATTGCCTTCTTGACTGTCAGGCTGCTCAGAGGTTTCTTCACTTTCTGAGTTTGGCTCATTACTGTCTTGCGCATTATTTTGGTTAGATTGATTATAAGAATCTTGCTGTTTTGATTGATCTTGCGAATTTTGTTGGTTCTGCTGTCCTTGACCTTGCTGGTTTTGGCCCTGTTGTTGATCCGCATTTTGCTGGTTTTGTTGCTGATTAGACTGTGGATCTTGTGGTTGATTTTGCAAAAGCTGTTCAATCAGGGCTTTATTATCCTTTGCATCTTGCAGATCGGGATTCTTATTGAGGGCACGTTCATATGCAAATATGGCTTCATCAAAGCGTTGAAGTTGCGCCAATGCATTACCTTGGTTGTACAAGCTTTGTGGGTCTTTATATTGCTGCCAAATATTTAATGCACCCTCATAATCACCCGCTTTGTATAAGCTGCTGGCTTTCCATTTTGGATCCTCAAACAATTGTGCTGCTTGCTCTGGATTTTCATTGAAATATTTTTCACCTTGTTGGTCTGCATTTAATAATGCGTCAGGAAGAGTCGAGGCCCAAGCATCGTCAGTTTGTAAAATGAGCGTCAATGGAATAACTAATACGATACCTTTCCTAAATGCACCTAAGGCGATGAGCAAGATTGGCAACAGTAACCAATATCCATTATCTAACCAATTATCAAAGGTGTCATCGTTATCTTGTTTTTCGTAATTTATGTGATTTGTTAAGTCGGAAAGCAAATACTTTAGGTCATCATCATTGTTACTTAACCTTTCAATTTTTGCGTTGGTTTGATCAGCTAGAGCTTGCAGATTATCCCATTCCAATGGCGGCAAAATGACTTGTCCTTTGCTGTCTTTGATAAAGCGTCCATCCGGTTGGGCCATAGGGGCACCTTGTTCGGTTCCTACTGCCAAAATACGTAATTGAATATTCGCATCATTTAATATCGCTGCGGCTTCATCTATGTCTTTCGCTTCTACGCCATCGGCGACCAAGAATAATGTTCGTGGTTGAACGTTACTTTGCTCAAATAAGGAGGCTGTTTCTTTAGCTAGACTGACTAAATAGCTTCCAGCTTTAGGCATGATATAAGGATCTAATGCGGGTAGCATGGTTTTTAGTGTGGCGATATCTTGCGTTAATGGACTCGCCACATGGGCATCGCCAGCATAAGCAATCAGGCCTACATATTGGTCTTTAGTCATTTCTAGCGCATCAACGATTTTATATTTAGCTCGTTGTAATCGAGAAGGGCTGACATCTTGTGATGTCATTGAAAGTGATAAATCTAGACCAATGACGATGCCTTGTGATGAACGATAAATAGTGCTTTTTTGCTTTTCCCAGCTTGGCCCTGCTAACGCTATTATTGCAAGTAGTGCACCAACCCAAAGCGCTATATTTAAAATACGATTGTTTTTTTGTTCTGCTTGTTGGGTCAGAACATACTTTTGTAAGGCTGGGGATATCACATTCTGCCAATTACCTGCTTTTAATGGTTTTATTTGATTATAAAAAAATAAAAACGCTAAGGGTAAAATTAAAAAAATGGCTTCGGGTCGAAGAAAGTGAAAATCAGACATCGGCTTTCTCCTTTTTGTATAGGCTGTTGTTTAATTGGTTAAAAAAGCCTTGTTGAATTACATATATTACTAAGGCCAATAGTAAAGCTAAGAATAGGGGGTAGTGGAACAGTGATTTTTCTGGGCGAATGACTTGTTCATCTGATTCGATTTCTTCTAATTGATCTAGTATGGAATAAATTTGATCGAGCTCTTCTAGGTTGCGGGCACGAAAGTATTGCCCACCTGTTTCTTTAGCCACTTGCCTTAAGGTTTCTTCATCAAGGTCTCGACTCGGATTCACCCTGCGTGGGCCGAAAAAACCTTGTACCACCATTTCATCGGCGCCTATGCCGATCGTGTAAATTTTAACTCCTGAAATTTGTGCTAACTTGGCTGCCTGTAAGGGTTCGATTTCGCCAGAGGTGTTTTGTCCATCGGTTAAGAAAATTAATACGCGATTGGATTCAGGTAGGGATTGAAGGCGTTTAACACCAAGGCCTATGGCATCACCAATGGCTGTTTTTTTGCCAGCTAAACCAATGGCAGACTCATTTAATAATTGCTCAAGGGTGTTTAAATCAAAGGTGAGAGGGGTTTGAACGTAAGCCTTTGAACCAAATAAAATCAATCCGATACGATCGCCTTTTCGTTTTTCGATGAAGTCGCTTACTACCACTTTTACGGCTTGTAATCGATTGATTAAGCGCCCGCGAATGGCCATGTCTTCCTCTGACATGCTGCCAGAGATATCCACCGCTAGCATCATGTTGCGGTCAGTTTCAGTGATGGGCTTTGGCTCTCCGACAAATACCGGTCTTGCGGTGGCTGTTACCAGACAAATCCAAGCTAATGCCATTAAAATATATTGGTACAACTTAGGTTTTTGGGCGCTGGATTGCCGTTGTTCTGCCAGAATCATTAAACTAGGGGCAAACACTTGGCTTTGCTTTTGTTGTTTGGCGGGTGCCAAAAAATACACTAATAATGGAACAGGCAGTAATAAAAATAACCAAGGCCAACTAAAACTTAGCATTTTACCTTCCTTATCCATTGAGCGGTCGCTTTATGTAGCTGATGTGTGTCCACATGGATATTGGGTTCATCTAAAATATGGGCAAATGGTCTTAAATGCGGCATAAAAATAGGGTGTTTAACCTGTTTATCTAAATACTCAAGCCAGTTTTCACCACTTAAAGGCGCACTTTCTTTTCCTAATTTTTGCAGAGCTATTTGTTTAAGTATTTTATTGCAATCACGGCAAGCGTTATGTTCCTGTTGCCAATCAATGGCTTTAAGTTGTTTTAATGCATATCTTCGCCACGCTTGCTGCTTACGGTACCAAAGTGCTAACGCAATCAGCCCTATGATTGCAAATAGAATGACCCACCAAGTCCAAGCAAGAGGCCAAAAGGAGACGGCTTCTGGTAGGTGTATGTCTTTTAGTTGATCTAACGGGTTCATACTTGCCCCCGTTGTTCTAATGCAATTTTTAAAGCCATGAATGGAATATCAGCTGCGTCAATCTGGTGATGATTTATAGCTAGTTGTTTGAATGTTTGTTCGATTCCCTGTTGAAAGACATTCACAGCTTCTTGGTATGTCTGTTGTGAATGCTTACTTTGGGTATCTAAATAACCTTCTTGATTGCCATCAGTCACTGCGTATAGACCAGGTGGAGGCATTTGACGCTCTAAACGGTCAAATACTTGAAGTGCAACCACGTGATTATGTCGCTTTAAATTAAACAAAGCGGCTTTATCGCTTTCACTTAAATCGAAGAAGTCACTAATGATGTAAATTGTGGTGCCGGGCTTAACCCCTTGATGCAACTTCTTTAAGCACTCACTTAAACTGTTTTTTACTTGACGGTGGTTTTCAAGCAGATGGTTGTATTCATTAATGGTTTTTAATATCTGTAAAATATGTTGCGAGCGCTGTTTGGGGCGAAAATCCTTTTCACTTTCGTCTCCTAACACTAACGCGCCAACGCGGTCTCCGTGATCCAATGCCGCCCATGCTATGATGGCAGCGCATTGAGCGGCCACCACAGATTTAAAGCTTCGTTTTGAGCCAAAAAACATGGGGGTACGCTGGTCGCACACAATCATAACCGGTCGTTCTCGTTCTTCTTTATAAACGCGGGTATGTGGTGATTGGGTGCGGGCGGTGACACGCCAGTCAATGGTTCGGATGTCATCACCGGGCAAATACTGACGCAGTTGGTCAAGATCCAAACCACGGCCTTTTTGCTTACTGGCGTGACCACCTGCAAGCATGCCTGTGATTTGCGGCAAGCTGGCAAGACGTAATCGCTTTGCAAGTAAGCGTAATTGAGTCAGCTGGTGCTCATCGGTAAATGGCCCCGCTGG
>Ga0181590_10004799_pt1 | contig 11232 bp, 9 predicted proteins | sample 071ome_34_FD_132446 | JGI IMG/M metagenome (GOLD analysis project Ga0181590, IMG submission 132446) | Coastal salt marsh microbial communities from the Groves Creek Marsh, Skidaway Island, Georgia - 071411BT metaG (megahit assembly) | ecosystem: Environmental > Aquatic > Marine > Intertidal zone... | reverse complement strand
ACATAACATTGAAGCATTCAAAGAAAAGAGTGAATTGATTGTTGCAAATAGGTTCAATGAAGAACTCAAAGATGTTTTTGAAAAAGTTTATACGAGAGATATATTTAAGAAGGACTAATTAATGAAAATCATGATAACCGGATCAGCAGGCTTTATTGGATCTGCTTTAGCCCTTAAACTTGTTGATAGAGGTGATGAGGTGATAGGTGTTGATAATCTTAATGATTATTATGATATTAATCTTAAGAAGGCTAGATTATCCAGGCATATTAATCATAATTTGTATAAACATCATTACGTAGATATTGAGGACAGAGAAAAACTAGAACTGGTTTTCAAAAATGATCGACCAGATATTGTTGTTAATCTTGCTGCTCAGGCTGGTGTAAGATACTCAATCGAAAATCCTATGGCCTATGTGAATACCAACCTTCTTGGTTTTGCAAATATCTTAGAGGGTTGTAGGAACTTTAATGTAAAACATCTTGTCTATGCTTCATCAAGTTCTGTTTATGGCTCTAATTCAAATATGCCATTTTCAGTCCATGATAATGTTGATCATCCTTTAAGTCTTTATGCGGCAACAAAAAAATCAAATGAGTTAATGGCTCACACATACAGTCACTTATATAACTTACCATCAACTGGACTAAGATTTTTTACTGTTTATGGACCATGGGGAAGACCTGATATGGCTTTATTCAAATTTACAAAATCAATAATTAATGGCGAAGAAATACCAATTTTTAATTATGGAAAACACAAAAGAGACTTTACTTATATTGATGATATCGTGCTAGGAATCATAAAAGTTATTGATAGTCCAGCTAGTCCATCATCAAATTGGAACTCCAATGATCCTGACCCGGGAATTTCTAGTGCGCCGTGGAGAATTTATAATATCGGGAATAATAATCCTGTTGATTTAATGGATTATGTTGCTGCACTTGAAAATTGCCTGGGTATTGAGGCTAAAAAGAAGTTCTTACCCCTTCAAGATGGCGATGTTCCAGATACTTATGCCGATGTAGAAAGTTTGATTCGAGATTTTAATTACAAGCCTGACACAAAGATAGTAGATGGAGTTAAAAATTTTGTGAATTGGTACAAGGATTTTTATGAGTGTTGATAACTTCAAAATTGCAGTTATTGGTTTAGGTTACGTTGGCTTACCGCTTGCCCATGCTTTTTCAAAGATTTATGAAGTTGTTGGTTTTGATATCAATAGAGAGCGCATTAAAAAATTGAACCAGTGTATTGATGTGACATCTGAGTTGTCAAAAGAACAATTATCTGAGGCATTAGAAAAAAAAATATTATTTACATATGATGAAAAATATATTAAAGATTGCAACACTTACATAGTAACAGTGCCAACTCCTGTTACTAATGAAAATAAGCCAGATTTAAATCCTTTAGTAAAAGCATCAGAATTGGTATCTAATTTTATAGAGTCGGGTGATATAGTAATCTATGAATCCACAGTTTATCCTGGTGCTACAGAAGAAATTTGTGTGCCTATTCTTGAAAAAGGTTCAGGTTTAAAATATAACGTCGATTTTTTTTGCGGATATTCTCCTGAAAGAATCAATCCTGGTGATAAAGACCATCCCATAGAAAAAATTGTAAAAGTTACTTCTGGTAGTAATCAACAAATCGCGAAAAGAGTTAATGATTTATATTCTTCTATTATTGAAGCCGGTACTCATATTGCGCCTTCAATTCGAGTTGCAGAGGCTGCAAAGGTTATTGAAAATGCACAAAGAGATATCAATATAGCTTTTATAAATGAATTGGCAATAATCTTTGAAAAAATGGACATAGATACCATGTCTGTTCTTGAAGCGGCAAAAACCAAATGGAATTTTTTGGATTTTAGGCCTGGATTAGTTGGAGGACATTGTATCGGGGTTGATCCCTATTATCTTACTTACAAGGCTCAATCTATTGGTTACAACCCGGAAGTAATACTTTCAGGAAGAAGAACTAATGATAATATGGGTGAATATATTGCTAGTAGAGTTACTAAAATGTTAGCTAAAAATAACATTGAAATATTAAAAGCCAAGTTATTAATTCTTGGAATAACTTTTAAAGAAAATTGCCCAGATACAAGAAACTCCAAGGTTATCGATGTATATAGGGAACTCAAAGATTATGGTTGCAATATAGACATTTCTGATTGTCTAGCTGATTCTAAAGAAGTATATGAAGAGTATGGAATAAAACTTAAGTCAAAATTAAAGTTTTCTGATTATGATTGCATCGTGCTTGCAGTGTCTCATAAGGAATATATAAATTTAAAGTTTAACAAAAGTACTTTGATTTTTGATGTCAAATCTGTCCTTACAAACTTCACTGAAAGACTGTAACAAATGTTTGGTAACTTAAATTATGAAAATAGAACTGATAAGTTACTTCAAATTTTTCTCATTCTTTTTGCATTTACATTTCCATTAACTGTCTTTGGTGGGAATTTACTTCTATTTTTTATATTAATTCTTTGGTTACTCAGAGGAAATATAAAAGACCAAATTCAATCTTTACCAAAGAAAAAATTTCTTCTTTATAGCATTCTATTTTTCATTGCTCATGTAATCGGTCTTCTTTGGACAGAAGATCTGTCATGGGGTTGGAAAATATTGAAGAAGATGATTGATTTTTCAATAGTGCTGCCTCTTCTATACATGTCAATGAAAAGAGAAAATTCAAATTACTATATAAGCTCTTTTCTACTATCATTAATATTCACAGTTTTTCTATCTTACTTATTGTATTTTGGTTTTTTTCCTAAAATCCTTCATGGAACAATTCAAAACCCGACACCTACAATGAGTCATATTTCTTACAATATATATATATGTTTTGGTATATATATTTTGGCCCACAAACTATTATTTAACAGAGAAAAAATAAATACTTTTCTTTACTCAAGCTTGCTAATTTTATTTACGGTTAATATGTTTATTACTGAAGGAAGGGCTGGCCATATTATGTTTTTTGCCGCTTTATTTTTATTATTTTTGCAGTATTTTGACCATAGAAAAATCAGGACATACGTCTTAGTATTTTTATTTGTACCATTATTCTTTTTCCTTGCATACAATCTTTCTGATGTCTTCAAAAGTAGAGTCACTACGACTAAAAATAACGTCACAAAATTCTTTATAGAAAATGATCAAAATACTTCAATTGGACTAAGGTTTGCTTATGCTCTCAATACAACCGAGGTTTTTTTAGAAAACCCTATGTTTGGGGTCGGTACTGGGGATTTTCCTAGGGAATATAGTGAGGTCCATAATAAAAATACACCTGATTTGCCAACTACTGTTAATCCTCATAACATGTATCTGATAGTATTAAGTCAACTTGGTATTTTTGGGTTTAGTTTTTTTGTAATGATGTTCTATTATCAGTTTAAATCTTCCTTAAGCACTAAAGAAAATTTTTATAAAAATATAGGTGTGGGGGTAGTCTTTTTTTACTTAGTTATTATGTTCAGTGATTCTTACCTTTTAGGGCACTTTACCACCATATTGTATGTTTTCTTAAGCTCAATTATTTATAGAAATTTTGAATAAAACATACAAAATTCTTGTAATAGTCCAAAGATCAAATGGAGATGTTTTTTATTCAAATAATTTAATTTATTCCCTAAAGAAAAATTTTCAGAATTCCCAAATAGATCTTTTAATTAATGAAGATACATACAGCATTGCAAAACTGATACCAAATGTTTCAAAAATTATTAAATTCTCTTATTATGAGTATAAAGAAAATAAGTTCAAACATCTTTATAAGATTTTTAAGGAAATTTACAAGAAATATGACTATAGCTTCTCATTAACTGCAAGTGATAGAAGTATTTTGTTTGCTATTATTTCTTCGAAAAAGTCTCTTGGTATAGTTGAGAAGGATTTAAAGAAATCATGGTGGAAAAAGTGGCTTCTAAATTATTCCTTTGAGTTTTCAAGATATCGAAATATTCTAGACGATAACTATATCCCCTTAGATATTCTTAATATTCCTTATGTAAAAAAAATAGAACCAATAAATTTAAAGCACCCCCTAGAGAAGAAGCTAAAAATATTTAAAAGACTAAATCTAAAAGAAATCACTTCGAAAAACTTCATAATATTTCACCCTTGTGCCCAGTATTCATATAAGGTTTACCCTGAAAAATACAGAGTTAAGCTCTTAAATCTATTAATTGAGCTTGATATTCCAATTGTGGTGACTGGTTCAAACTCAGAAATTGATCAAGAAATATCTAAAACAATACCTACTGGAAAGAATATTTTCAACCTAATAGGCAAGACCAAACTCGAGGATTATATTTTTTTATCAAGTTTATCTTCATGCTATATTGGTATGGACACTCTTAACATGCACATTTCTGCAAGCTTTAATAAGCAGATTTTTGCGATATTTGGCCCTACTTTGCTGGAGAAATGGTCTCCTTGGTCTAGGGATTTAGGTTTAAGTTTAAATACTCAGCCAGTCAATTATGACAATATTAGAATCTTTCAAGCTTCAAAATCTTGCGTTCCTTGTGGTTATGCAGGGTGCGATGATAAGCATGGAGAGAGCCTATGTCTTAATGAGATTTCTCCTCTTGAAATTTTTAGAGAAGTCAAATCTTGGTCTAGAAATTTATGAAATATAGAGAAACATATACCCTTCCTTTTAAATATGATATCCCAACATATATTGATAAATATCTTTCCGAAAGAGATGTTGTGATGAGCTACATAAAATTTTTTAAGAGATTACTTTTTATTAATATAAATTTTCAGAAATCTCTTGAATGTATATCAATTAGTGAATGTCATAAGAGAATCTTATGGATTAATATTTCAGCTCCCAGTCTAGGGGACTCTTTGATGGATTTATCAAGTAGGACCCTACTTAAGGGAAGGGAGGTTGACTTGTTCACCAGTAGAAAAAACTATAGTTTATATTCTGGAGATACGAGTTTCAATAATGTTTTTAAATCCTATAAAGAGTTCAATCATAATAAGAAATATGATCTAGTTATTATTGACTCATACAGCACAAGAAGCATAAAAATTAAAATTAAGCTTGCAAGGAAAACCCCTTTTGTTGGAATGTTTGGTTTTTATAATGGGCCTGAAGTAAATAGAGTTTTATTCTCATTTCACAGAATGAATCAACTGCTGGGTTATGAACAAAGCCGAGAAAATATTGCAAGTCTATCTAAACCATCTATTTTTATCAGCGAGGAAGATAAGGTTATAGTTGACTCAATTAATCTCCCTAAAAAGTTTATTTCCATAGTTCTTGGAGGAGAATGGAATTATAGAAAATACAATAACTGGGTAAATGTTATTAGAAGATTAATTGAAGTTTTTCCAAACATTAAAGTTGCTATTCTTGGATCATCTAATGCACTGGTTGATGCCACAATAGTTAAGGAGAAATTTAAAGATAGTACAATTATTGATTGTGTTAATTTTTTTTCATTTAATCAGACAGCTGAAATAATTAGTAGGTCGCAAATTACAATAAGTTGCGATGGTGGATTAATGCACGCAGCAAATTCGGTTGGAGCGAAAACAATATCTTTATTCGCTCGTTTAACTCCAAGTATGCAATTAACAAACTCGATACAATCTTTTCCCATATTTGACAAGGAAGATGTAAACAATATTACTTCTAATCAGATATTTTCAAAAGTAATTGAAGCTGTTAATTTCTATGATATAAGTCTTCATACCTAATAATATCATCTTCACCGAGGTATTTACCAGTTTGAACTTCAATAATTTCTAGTTCTTTATTAGTTTTATTCTCCAATCGGTGTATTTCTTCAACAGGAATGTAGATAGATTCATTTTCTTGAATCTCTAGAACATCTTTCCCTTTTGTAACAGTTGCAGTTCCTTTAACAACTACCCAATGTTCAGATCTATGCATGTGCTTTTGCAGTGAAATCTTGGCATGAGGCTTGATATTAATTTTTTTGACTTGATAATTGTCTCTTTTCTCCAGAACTTTAAAAAATCCCCAAGGTCTATTAACATGGGTATGGTTTCTAACTTCGTCTCTATGATCTAATTCAGAAACTATATCCTTAATATTGTGGGAAAGATCTCTTCGAGATATAAATAGAGCATCTTCAGTATTTACAACAACTACATCTTTTAGTCCTTGTACAACGGTCAATTTATCTTTGCTGCAAATGTAAGAATTAAACACTTCATTTTCGATAATATCCCCATCTAAGAAATTTTGATGTCTATCTTTAGTTTTGATATTCAACAAAGAGTCCCATGAGCCTAGGTCGCTCCATAAAGTATTCAGAGGAATCATTTTTGCAAGATTAGTTCTTTCCATGACAGCATAATCTATGGATATTGATGGACATTTATCAAATAAATCTTTAGAAAGCTTTATAAAATTTAAATCTTTTCTTTTATTTTTATATGAAGTTACGCAGCTCTTATACAGATCTGGTTCAAATTTTTTTATTTCGCTAAGGATGGTTAATGATTCAAAAATAAAAATACCTGAATTCCAGAAAATATCTTCGGACTTCGATAATTTTATGGCTGATTTTAACGATGGTTTTTCAATAAACTCTTCTACTACATATTCCGAATCTGAAGTTTTTTTTCCTTTGATATAACCGTATCCAGTTTCTGGTTTGTTAGGTTTGACACCTAGAGTTACAATATTTCCTTTATTAGCAGAAGTAATTGCTTTAGATATGGTGTTAGAAAAAGTTTTCTTGTTCTTTATATAGTGATCAGCAGAAAAAACAATGAGTGATGGGTTGGAAGTATATTCGATACTTTTTAAAGCGGCAATAGTGATAGCAGGAGCAGTGTTTTTGCCCATTGGCTCTAGAACTATAGCCTCAGGCTCTATATTAATTTCTTTTAACTGCTCTTGTACAAGAAACCTCTGATCTTCATTTGTAATAATAATAGGCTTAGAGCAATATTTAGGAATTCGTAAAATGGTCTCTTGAAAAAGGGATTTCTTACTAAAAAATTTTAAAAATTGTTTAGGAGACTCTCGTCTTGATAAGGGCCAAAGTCTTGTCCCAGAACCTCCTGATAGAATTACAGGGATGATCATTTATTTGATTCTTTATAATTTTTTGGAACTTCCCAATTTTGACTATCCTCATAAAGTTTAAGATATCGATAGAAAGTTCCTTCAAAGTTTGAAAAGGCAATTACAAAACCCGGTCCTCCGTCAAGGATACCAAGCTTTAAGAAATAATGCTTAAAAAAAGCCCAGAAACCATGAAGAAAAGCAATTAAAACATTTGAATTTTTCCCTCTGTCCTTAAGTTTTTGAACACCTAAAGATGAGTATTTATTTGCTTTATGGACTACTTCTGTGAAGTCCTTAAAAGGAATTTGCCAAATCGAAGAATTTAACTTACCAATCTGTTTAGAGCTTAGGGATATATAGCCCTCATGAACAGGCTTTAAGTCATAAGTCATCATATTTTTTTTAAATAGTTGTGGCTGCCTATAATTTGGGTACCAGCCAGAATATCTAATCCATCTTCCCATGAAAAAATTCCTTCTTGGAATAAAATAGATATCGGATTTAGGGGCTTTTAATATAGATTTAATTTCATTCTCTACTTCTGGCGTACATCTTTCATCAGCATCAATACTTAATATCCAATCGTTAGAACAATTTTTGACAGCCTCATTTCTCAAGTTTCCAAACCCGGAGAATTTTATATTAACAACTTTTACGCCAAGTTCTTGAGCAATTATTGGTGTATTGTCAGTACTGTATGAGTCAGCGAGAATAATCTCATCAGCCCACAAAACTGAATTAATACATTCTCTGATTTTCTCTTCTTCATTGAACGCAATTATGTAAACAGAAACTTTCATGAGATATAAAATAAATTAGGAGATTATCTTAACAAATAATTAAACAAGTGAAGACATCTATTATTGTAACAACTTATAATAAACCACAAGAACTATTTATTACTTTGGAGAGTATCTTAATACAATCTAATCGCCCTGATGAGGTAATTATTGCTGATGATGGAAGCGATGAAAAAACAATTAAATATATTGAAAAATTTCTTAAAAATTACCCAATTAGGATTATTCATTCATGGCACAAAGATAGGGGCTTTAGAGCAGCTGAGGCTCGGAATCTAGCTATTTCAAAGTCGCGTTATCAATATATTATTTTAGTTGATGGTGATGTAATTCTCCATAAACACTTTGTAAGGGATCATATAAATCATGCTCGAATGGGACAATTTATTCAAGGGACAAGAGTTTATTTAGATGCATGGTTATCTAGCAAAATTCTTCAAGGTGGACCTAGAAAAATAAATTTTTTCTCAAAGCATATTTCAAGTAGAAAGAACATTATCAATTCGATGTTTTTGTCTAAGTTTTTTTCTGTTTTGTCTCATGATTCCAGAGGAACAAAAACTTGTAATATGAGTTTTTATCGCAAAGATTTCTTAAAAGTCAATGGCTTCAATAATAATTTCGTGGGATGGGGCCGCGAAGATACTGACCTGGTAATAAGATTTAACAACATAAATCTTAAAAGATTATATTTAAGGTTTCAAGCTAATCAATTACATTTGTGGCATCATGAAAATAGTCGAATAACACTTGAAGCAAATGATAAATTACTTAACTTAACGAATATAAATAACCTAACTTTTTGTGAAAATGGAATCAATAAGTTCTGTAGTGATAAAAAAAATTAAAAAAAGATTACTGTATTTTTTTACTCAAAAAAAGGATATTAAATTTAATCCAACTAACACAAAGAAAGTACTTGTATTGAGATACGACAGAATTGGTGATATGATTCAAACTACTCCGATTTTTTTAGCTCTAAAAGAAAATTTCCCCAGTATATTTATTTCTGTAATAGCATCTAAGAATAATGCAGTTGTTATAGAAAATAATCCCTTTGTCGACAAGGTCACCATTAATTCTAAGAATAATCTCATTGGTGATTTATTTTCTCTGATTAAATTGAGACGTGAAAGATATGACGTTTGTATTGAGTTAGACCATTCTGTTGTTCCTCATGCTATTTTAAGACTAAAACTTATTAATCCTAAAAAAGTAATTTCAATCCAGAAGTATGGAAGATATGGCTTGCAACCAGGCCAAATGCAACTTTATAATTTTTTTTCTAGGGAAAAGAAAATTGAAAACTACTCAGCAAAGTGTCTTGCAACATTAGAGTACTTTGGCATTAAAGATGCAAAAAACACATTTCATTTATTTCCAGCTTTAGATCAGTTGAAAAAAGCGAAGGTTTTTTTTGAGAATTTTAAACATATTACAAAAATTTTAATAAACCTTGAAGGACATATTCAAAATAAGACAATACCTTTTTTTAGGTTTATTGAAATTGTCGAAGGCATACAAAATAAGAGCGAAAACAATATTTTTTTTCTCATATCAACTCCTGATAGAAGGGAAAAGTATCTGAATCTCCTATCTAAATATAAAAACACAAACATTCAATTACTTTATCAAACTAATTCAATTAATGATGTAGCTGCTATTGTCAAAGAATGCGATATGGTAATTACTCCAGATACCTCAATAGTCCATGTTGCATCAACATATAATGTTCCTACACTTTCAGTACATGAAAATAATAAAGATAGTTTTAATTTATGGAAGCCATTATCTGAAATAAACAAAACTGTTTTTTCTAATACTCATGAAGGCATAGAGGATTGCAATTTCAATTTAGTTATTGCATCCGCATTAAAGATTTTAACAAGGGTGAAAAAGTTATGAGGATTATAGGAACCAAATATTGTGGACATGATAGCGCTTTATGCTATTTAGATTTCAATAAAAAAACGATCTTTGCTATGAGTACTGAAAGGGTAACTCGTATTAAGCACGATACGATGGACATAACTCCGATTCTTGAAAATTATAAGTTTGAGCATATAGATGCTGTCACCCATTGTTATGCAGACTTTGAAGATAAAGGAAGGGATGGGGAGCTTCGTGAGAAGATGACTTATAACAAAGACATAGAAAAGGCGTTAAGGCAAATTATTAAACCTAGATATGTAAGTGATTTAGCCATTTCAAAATCTAAGAAAAATAAGCTAATTCTTCATGCATTATTTAATAATTTTTCAGCATTTAAAAATTATTATCTTTCTAAGATTAAAAGAGCAATGGTCCAAGAGTCACCTGAGAACAATAAAAAAGCATTTGAAAAATATATCTTTAAGAATTTCTCTAAATGGAGCTTATATCCAAAAAAAATTAGATTTTATGATCATCATTTATGTCATGCTGTACCATCATATCTTTTATCTCCATTTAATGGCAAAGAGGCTATAGCTTTAACCTTAGACGGACAAGGTGATGGGTATTTTAGTAAACTTTACAAATTTAACCAAAACACCTCTTTTGAACTTATTGGTTCATCAAGTGCTGACTTTCTAGGAAAATCAGATTGGTATATATCAATTGGAAGAATTTATAATTACTTTACAAAGGCTATGGATCTTAGACCTAATAGCGATGAAGGCAAGGTTGAAGCCTTAGCAGCTTTTGGAAAGCCAGACAAGAGCCTGTTAAAAAAATTGAAGGCAACAACGAAGATAGATTTGTCAAATTTATCTATAGAAATTGACAGTGAGAAGATTCTTGATTTTTATAATTTAGAATATTTAAAGTCCGAAAGAAAGGTTATTGGCGATGAGAATTTTTGTGCTGTTGTTCAAGTCTACCTTGAAGATACTGTTGTAGATTATTTAAATCATTTGTATAAGAAACACCCCATTAAAAATTTATGTTTGTCCGGAGGGGTTGCTGCAAATATTATTATGAGTCTAAATATATATGAAAGAACCAAGTTTAAAAATATATATGTTCTACCTCCCATGGGAGACGAGGGGCTGGCTATTGGAAGTGCACTTCTTTATGCCTTAGAGAAAAAACAGGATACAAGTTGGTTAAGGGATCTCCATATGCCATATTTTGGAGATGAGTATAGTAGAAATTCAGTAAAAAAAGAATTGGATAAATTTGAAAATATTGACTATGAGGATCTAGGTGAGTCATGGCCTGAAAAAGCAGCTAAATCTGTGTCTGAGGGAAAGATTTGTTCTCTTTTTCATGGAAGAATGGAATTTGGTCCAAGGGCTTTGGGTAACAGATCAATAATTGCAAATGCTATGTTAGAAGAATCAAGAGATAAAATTAACTCAACTGT
>Ga0181590_10004792_pt1 | contig 11239 bp, 7 predicted proteins | sample 071ome_34_FD_132446 | JGI IMG/M metagenome (GOLD analysis project Ga0181590, IMG submission 132446) | Coastal salt marsh microbial communities from the Groves Creek Marsh, Skidaway Island, Georgia - 071411BT metaG (megahit assembly) | ecosystem: Environmental > Aquatic > Marine > Intertidal zone... | reverse complement strand
CTAGGGTCTACAATAAAAAAGCAGTCCACATCTTCGGAGAGTGAATGTGTTACTTCGTGACCTTCTTTTCTTAGACCTTCAATAAGAGCAACAACAAAGTTGTTTCCTCCACCCCAAGGCCCTGTGACCGGTTTGCGATTAACCAACACCTTCATTGAACAAATCCGCGGGATCTTAGATATTCAGCTTCTTCTTTCTGAAATTTTGCGTCATCTGTTTGGAATGTTTGAGGAGACATATCAATTGTGTAGTGATAAGCAACTATCGGCTCAAAATGCCAATTTCCCGATGCTTTATAGAGTGCCGGCAGATAAAAGACCTGGTCGCCAATCCGCTTAAAATATTCACCGTCTACATTTCTATAATTTTCATCTTTGACGTCACTTAACAAGCTCTTTTTAAATGTCTTAAGGTGTGAGCTTACCCATGGGTGTTCATATGGATTAGCATCTCTAGGTAAAGGACCTGAAATATTTTGGTGTGAAAATCCCCATCGATGTGCAGTCCAAGCCGCCTTAACTCCTAAAGATTCGTATCGATGGTTTAGAATTGTAAGCACGTCCGTGTCACACAACCAGTCATCTCCGTCTAGACGACAAATAATATCTTCTTCTTCTGCATGCTTAAGCCCTTCAATGACATTTCCAATCTCCCACTTCTTTTCAGTGTTGACGATAAGCTTGAGTCGATCATCGTCTAGACCGTAACCTTTCTTAAGATTTCTCACAACTTCTACTGTTCTATCTGTAGAAAGATCGTCCATAATTACAATCTTCCAATTTGAATGCGTTTGCATAAGAACAGAATTAATTGATCTGGAAATTGTATTTTCGGCATTGTATGCCGGCATAACAAAAGTAAAGCGATTATTCATCTTCTATGTCACCAATTGGAATCAGGACCATTCCGTAGTCCAAAGATTCAGGATCTGAATTTCTATCGTCGACAAACAAAAGACGATCAGTTAAAACTAGTCGTCTTGTGACTTCATCACCTAAACTATCAACATAATTGGCTACTTCAATATCCAAATCGTTTTTGGTTGGCATATGATAGTCATCCATTAAAATATATCCTCTATCAATATGCTTAATTGCATTTTCAAAATCTTTCTTGACAGCATCGTATCTGTGGTCACCATCAATAAAAATTAAGTCAAACTTTTCTTCTTCGCTCAACTCTTCAAAATAGTCATCTGATGTTTTGTTAACAGCCTTGATGCTTACAGACTTTAAACTTTCAGGTGACATTATTCGACTAAGACTTTGGAGTTTTTCCTGAGTTAATGCAGGATCAACTGTAGTAACCGATCCGTCTATTCCTTTTTCGTAAAGAGCACGAATGGAACAGGCAGTCGCATAACCTCGACCAAATCCGATTTCTAAAATTCGACACAAACCTTTTTTTTGAATAAGAGAGTGAACCAATATTCCTCTTTCAAAGTTAGGACGAAAAACTGCAGCATGCTTCTTATAATTTTCAGATTCTCTATCGCGAACCTTCGAAGCTAAATGCCATCCCATAAGGTCAAAGTCACCCATATAAATGTCTTCACCGACTTCAATATCGAGCTCTTCTAAGACTTTGTTGATTGTGACAATTTTAATGTCACCTGTTTTTGATGGAATAGACAATTAATTCTCCTGTTTATCTGGTGTAGTAGGTTGAACTTTTTGCTCTTTCATAACTGCAGGTTGACCTGCTTTTAAAGTCATGTGAGGAACTGTCTGGTTAAAGTCAACCTTGTTGTGAAAAACCCATCCACCTAACTCTTCTTTTAGTTTAGATGCTAATTCATGAATGTCATCTTCAGATACAGATGACCATGGCTTGTCAAAAAACATGTTGTTTTCTGCGGTATCTTCTTGCTCAATGTCATACAAGCTTTGCCAGTGTTGTGACCAATAGTCTCGATAAGTCCGAATCTTTCTAGGAAGATTAAACCAAGAATAGTGATGTACAGAAGGCATAAGATCTACAACATTTTGAAACCACTGACGATATGCTTCGTCTGCTTGTTCATTTCCTTGTAGTGCAGCCATTCTCGCATTGTGTGCATCTTGTGCATAAAAAGAAGCGTGAGGTAAAATGTCACCGGTTTCATTGTGAATATAATCACAACCGTCTGTACCTGGTGCTGCAAAAGTGTTTCCTTCTTCGTCTTGTTTTCGAAGAGGTGCAGGAATTCCATGCGTAATATGAGGCATGTTTCGACTAAGCCTCCACTTCCATGGATTAACATCCATTCGAACTTTTTCAGGTCCTCCCCAATACTCAATTACTGGTAGCGAAACAATGTCGACCTGCCCTGGGAAGTTAAGAGAAAGCTCATGAATCTTATTGTAGTCTTCTTCATGCACAACTTCATCTGCGTCCATCTGCCAACAGAAGTCAGATTTACATCTTTTACGAGCTTCTGCCTTCTGCAAACCATCATAGACAGCAAACCGTTTATCACTCCAGTCACGAGAAATGAGATACACATTTACCCTAGGATCTTCTTTTGACCAAGCTCTAATGTCCTCTAAGGTACCGTCGTCAGAACCTCCGTCAACAACTACAACTTCGTCACAGAATCCCAACATTGACTCAATGCATTGTCGATATGGATAGCCATGCTTGATGCAGTTTAGTGTTGTTGTGTATCCGCTAATTGTTGGTCTCCACTCCATTGCGTACTTGATACCCTTCCAAAATCTGTCACGTGCCGCAAAGAGATAAGCTTCTGTGTCGAAAGGATCATCTGTTTCAAACCAAATTTCGTGGCAATGTTCAACATTATCGTTAAGCTCAAGTTCACACCCAAGAAGTTTAGCTTCAATCACCATTCTTGGACATGTATCACCACCTGGTGGAAGATAGACATGACCTTCTGACTGAGCTAGCTTTTCAAGCATTTCATCATGACTTAAACCACTGACAACCTCATATTTCTTTCCGTTTTCTTCACACCATTTGATTGCAGCATCAGTTCCTTTGATCCAAGATTCTGAGCCTAAAACAACCCATCCTTCTCGATCATGATTTTTATATTTCTCTTTCAGTTGTTTGATATTAACGAAAGTCTTGTCGTCGAAAATGGAACTGAGTACTACGTTGTCCCTTTCCTGAAGAAAAGGAAACATGGTGTGATAGCGGTCTTGTTGTTTTTCTGACATCCACCATAGAGTTTTTGCGCCATAGAGAAAGGCTGAGAAGATTTTTCCTTGCATTTCATTTGCACAGTTACATGATTCACCACCAAGTGCTTCATGTTTTTCAGGTGAACGCCACTTACAAAATTTGTAGTCATACTCAATGACTGAATATTTCATGTTCGCAACAATTGTAGGAATAAGTTCCCAGTTCATTCCTGCGATATTTGTAAAAATCCAGTGAGCATGCTGGTAATTCTCAAGAGTTTTAAGTGTAACATCCTGAGACTTTAATTCTTTTGTGACAAAAGGACTAGCATCAACTAAAGCCTGAGTACTTAGTTCAGCTCCTCCAGTAAGTTCAGAAGCAAAATAATCTGAAACTACAATTACTTGAACTGATTCTCTGTCAGATACTGTATCTGTATTATCTGTTTCTTCTGAGAATGGACTACTGAATGACACTATACTGTTCTCCTGTTAGATAGAATATATTATTACTGAGATTCTGATTCTGTTAGTTAGTAATAGAATATCTAGATAGAATTCTGAATCTGTATAAAACTTTTTTTATTTTACTGTAAAATTATACAGCTCAGTACTGATAGAGTATAGGTTTTGTGAGATTAGAGATTTTGTTTAGATTAGACTAGACTTTAAAATAGGAGTGAAATATTATTATAATTGGCTGTTCCAGTCATATTCCCAAATACACGCGACTTTAACCCAAGTATCTGTGTTTGAAGTTAAGCTAGACCAGGTTTGTTCAATCGTAATTGCTTCTCCCTCTTCAATATAAGCATTAATTCCTGAACCGTATGTTATTGTACCTGTGTCTCCGGACGTGCCATATGGGTACCCAATATCACCCCAAGTTACTGTTATTGAGTCGGTGGTAGCATGAGTTGTTAAGGTACCGCTGATGCCTCCGTCATTATCGCCTCCTTTTTTAACAGTTATAACAAAAGAAGGGCTACCTAGGTCAACAGTTAGTCTGACTTTTACACCCCTAAGTCTCATTCTGCACGGTGCAATAAAATAAAAACGATCTGAGTCTTGTGCACCCACAGTTGGGTCAGTATACGTATCAGTATAGCTATAGCCGGTTGCTGGAGGTGCTAGCACTATAGTTGGGTTGTCAGTGTCATTAGATAAAAAATAATCGTGCCAAGTTGCACCCAGTGTATATCTAGAATATCCTGTTACGTTTCCTGTTACGTTTCCAGTCACATTTCCAGCTGTAATATTTCCCCAAATACCGTTAACATCGGTTCCCATCGATGCAAAACTGCCCCAATCAGAAGAATCAGGTATGCTCCATCCGGATGCATCAAAACTGCCATCATCTACCCCATCGTCTGAAGATAGTATTAGCACATTAATGGATGTGTAACTTCCTGATCCTTTAACCCAAACCTCAGCTCCACTCAATCCATTGTAAGTTAATTTTAAGTGAGTATCAGGATCGAATGCAGTGTTAGACGAAGTTCCTAAAATTTGTTGGCATGTTAAGTACGTCCAGCTAGTGTCTACGGATGACGTGTTATTATCGCGTGCATACCTTCCGTGCAACATATAAACTTGTGAAGACCCATCAGGAGCTGCCGAACTGTAACCCATGGGGGTGTAATGAACTATTGCTGTAAATTCAGCAGCCTCGTAGACTCCTGAAAGACCTGCTTGTTCTAAAATTTTTATCCACCCATTACTACTAGCAGTACCTCTAGTAGGATCTAGTTGTGAACTTAAAGATGTCTTAAATCCTCTATAGCTGTGTATTGGCATTATATTTCTCCATCTACAGGTTGTAGCATCATTTTGTATTTTTTGCCGGTAATATTGTTGATTACATATAAACTGTCTTCACCCTCTTGGATTGTCCAGTTTCCGCTAGTACCATCAACATCGTTACCTCTACCTTCATTGCACAAGTTTAAGTCGTTTGTGTAGATATTAGCAAATCTATTTGTTGAAGATCCTAGATCGTAAGAGTTGTTAGTGTCAGGTATAATTGAACTTTCAACCTCAATAACACCCGTACCTTTTGCTGCAAGAATTAAGTCAATATTTGTATCAACACCGACTGAACTGATTTTAGGTGCATTGGTTGTAAGTGCTCCATAGATATTGATGTGGTTTGTAGATCCACCACCTTCTACAGTAAAGCTTAATAAGTCATTTGCAAATCCTGTATGAACGATCGTTGATATTTTAGGATCAGATAGTATTGGATCATTTAGTGTCTTGTTTGTTAGAGTTTGTGTCCCAGTTAGAGTAGCTACTGTGCTATCGATTGAAAATGTAACAGCGTTTCCAGCACCTGATGTATCGATACCTGTACCGCCTGTAAATGTCATTGTCTCAGAGTCTAGGTCGATACTTAATGCACCACCTGAGTCTGCCTGAAAGTCTAAGTCTTGTGCAGTAACTTGACTATCTACGTAATCTTTGACAGCAGCAGAAGTCGGCAAAGTAGTATCGTTGTCATTCGAACTTATTCCTTCTGCCTCTGTTACAATTGACGAAGCTTTAAAGTTATCAACTTCAATATTTGACAATGTGTTACTGTCCGCATCAATTGTTTTGTTTGTAAGTGTTTGAGCTGCAGCCAAAAGAGCCAAAGTATCACTAGCTACATTAGGTACTGAGTGTCTTGAGGTTGAATCAAAAGAAATGTTGTCTGTGTAGACGTCTAAGTAATTTCTTCCATTTTTACCGAGTGTTAAAGTGCTATCAGCATTAGGAACTAAATTATTACTAGTTGTTATTTCTGTGTGGTCAATAATCAATGAATCAGACCAGGTTTGATTTCCGGATCCGGATGATCCTAGGGGATAAGCAACTCGAAGCTTTATGCTGCCTGGATCTCCAATTCCTGTTCCTCGACCGCCTCTGATTATTAAATCTTTCGCGGCAAGATCATTACTTCCTAGTCTGTCTTGAGGTTGAATTGCAATATCGTCAGTGTCGTCTCTTCCTAATATTAGCACATCTGTTCTGATGTTAGATGACGGATGACTTATAAGCATACCTTCTTCTAGAGTGGTACCGTCTGTTAAATTGACCACGAATCTACTACGTTGCGTTATGCCTAATTCAAAGCTAGCAGCTGCTTCAATTGCAATATTACCGGTTTCTGCCCAGTTTACTCCGGAGTTTTCAGATCCCCAAAAACTCATCTTTCCAAAAGGTTCGCCGACTGTGATTGTTGAATCTTGTCGCCTAAACTCAATGTTAGGAGTACCTGATGTATTTTTAAGAGAAACAGATCCTGGAGTCTGAATGTCTATATCGGTACCATCACCACTAATAAAAGAGTTTGATGAGTTGGCAAATCCTAATTTAACACCTGATGCCAACGTAACATTATTGTTGTTGGGGTCCAGTGTTGCTTTAACAGTTCCACCGCTATTCTGAACCTCAATGTCGTTTCCTGCGCTAGCAATAATAGCTGCATTGGCAGACTTAAAACTAATTTTACCATCTAGATCGACATATCCTTCATCATCCTTTTGGCCAACAGTCATGACAAATGTTGTGGGAACAGAAGACATATCTACGTTTCCGTCGCCATCTATTGTGTATTTACCTCTAATATATGCTTCGCCTAGGAGAGCAGAATCAGATGAAAGTATAGACCTTCTTCTTTCTCCTCCTGTGTTGGAATCGTAATTAGATCGAACAGCAGCTGTAGGTGAGTTAATGTCCGGAGCAATTGTACCAGACACAAAAAACATAATATCAGATGGGTCATTTAGACCGTTATGACTATAAAGCTCGTCTGGATATGTTCCGCCTACTGATCCGGATCCGATAAGTGCTAGACGATATGTAGATGCTAATGAGTTTCTATCTGAGCCGGAGCCTCCAGCTGATGATATTGCTGAATTATCTACAGAACCTGCCGCCAAATCCGAAAGAGTCACCGAAGCGTTGGAAGCATCAGAAAAAATAAGATTACTTGATGCGTCTCTTGATACAGCAGGATCTGTTCCTGTGCCTAAAAATGTAATTGCCCCTGTATCATTAGGACCCACATTGACGCTAGCCAGTGTGAGACCGTAAATTGTTGTAGATGTAACACCGCTCTTACCGATGGTAATTGTAGATGCTTCGTCTGTTCCGATATTAATAGTACCGTTGTCGGATGATCCTGCTTCGATATCAAGTGTGTTTGATGCAGAAGAATTTACAAAGTTTGTTGCTTCTCTGAACTGAATCTTGTTTGCTGTAGGCATAAGAAGCGAAGCTTCGCTAGTATCAAATCTTGCAATCTCTGTGGCTGTTCCTCCGGGTGCTGTTTGGAACACAATATCATTTGTGTGATTTGCTAATAAGACTGTTTCTAGATAGGATATACCATCATATCTTCTAGACACATTAAACACCGGCAATGTTCCTGCTTGTGTCTTAAAGTTTGCTGCTGATCCGTATAGATTTAGAGCACCGCCGGCAGAAACTGTAATTGGTCTATTTGAAGTAAAGTTTACGTTGTTAGACCCACCTTGACGCTCAATAAAAGTAGAAGTATCACCGATGCAAAGCTTAGTTTCTTCAGTAGTGTCGGTACCGTTCCGGAACAAGAATTGGTCCGCATCTGCACCACCGGTTTGAAACGTCATGTCGTTGGCAGTAATTACCGTCATGTTATTTGAACCGTCAACCTCGACCTTGTTTGTGTCTGCACCAAAAGTCAAACCAACCGAAGCAGGAATATTGACATCGCCTAATGTGGTTAGATTAATATCACCTCCGGAAGCGATTGTTATATCTGTTCCGTCTCCTGTAATATATTCTGTTGAATCTTGAATCTCAAGCTTCTGTGCCCTTATTGTTGTGAGAGTCATATCAGACAAATCAGTAGAAGTACCGCCAGACGTATCTTTTAAACCAAAACCCCATGTGTCATTAGCAACTCTACCTATTACTAGGTCTGAATCAGCAGCTGAACCACCTTGCTCTAGAACAATTCCTCCGTTTTGGTTTGATGCTGAAGCTCCACTAGCCATGAGTATGACAGGATCTTCGACTGTTAGATTTGTTGTATCTAAAGTGGTAGTAGTACCGTTAACTGTTAGGTTACCGCCAACTACTAAGTCATTGCTAATATTAACCTCGCTCGAAGCATTAATATCAACAGTAGGTGCAGTAATTTCTATTTCAACGTCTGCGTCTATATCAAGTTGACCGTCCACAGAAGAATGAACAGAAATATCACTGTCTCTAAACTCTAACTTATGGACTGTTTCCATCCTAACGGAGGGTCTAGTATTGTTTGCATCTCTCCAATTTTTAAATGTAAAAACATTAGCAACAGCATCTGTTGCCCCGTCTCCGAATCCTGTCCACTGAGTATCATTTGCGCTTCCTTGCATGAAGAAAAATACAGACTGTGTGGAGGCAGATTCCGGATTTTTAAATACCCATTTAGCAGCACTAGAGCCTAAATTTAGCCACCCATCAGCGTCTAGAGATAAGTGACCATTAAGACCATTATTGTCATTCGTTGATAATGTTGTCGAGCCGTTAGTGTCTACAACTATATCAAAAAAGTCCGATGAGTTGCTATTGTCGTGGATTTTAAAGCTTGTATTATCGACATCAAAGTCGAATACAGTAACACCTTGCCCATCATCCATTTTGACGTTTCCGCCGTCTGCACTTAATTGAATATCTAGTGCGGAATCTAGTGTAATGCCACCGGCTGTAGCTTCCAGCTTGATAGCACCATCTGAGGCACCAGCTTCGGTGGTCCCTTGAGTATTCTTAATTAAAATCTTCTCATCAGAACCACCATTTGTCGTAATATCTATTGCACTAGCATTATTGTAAGTTGTCCCTATGCTAACAGGACCTGCAACAGCATCAATTAAAACCCCTGACGTTCCACCATTAATATCTACACCAGAAGTACCATTGATTATAGCATTTGGTGCTTCCCATGTTGTGCTACCGTCAGATATTACCGTAAACGTTGAAGCATTAGCTCCATCATATGAAAGCTTTAATTGAGTGTCGGTAGAAAGTATTTCTAGCTTTGCATCGGGATCATCTAAGCCGATGCCGACGACACCTTTATTTGCACCTCCATGTGCAACATCAGGCTTAATAACCAAAAGTGGGTCAGGATTGTTAGCATCATTTACATCAACTTGTGGGTCTGTTCCTGACCAAAATACAGAATCTATAGAACTTAAATTTCCAGTTCTTGGGTCTGTAATTCCAGGTATACCCTGGTCTGAAATAATCGCAGTCTTACCAACAGACAATCCTTCGTTTTCATTAACAAAGATAGAACCTGAAAGAACAAGTGAGTGATCAATTTGGTCATTCATGGAGGTTGTCGTTATGCTAATTCTCTGTCGTTCAGCATAAAGTGTTCCTGAAACAACCACATCACCTAAAAACAGGACAGACTCACCATCAGCGCGCTTATATCTATTTGAGCTAGCACCGTCAACTACTAACCATGGGTCGGTACCTATTGATGTTTTCTTAAGAAATAAGTCACCAACGTCTGGAGGAGTAGCCGCAGATGGATCTGTTATTGTACCAGCGAAATCAGCAGATCCACTTTTCATAATAGCTATCTGGACGTTTGTTCCGGAACCTCCAATAGCACCATCGCTTCTACCGATAATCTTGTTTGTTCTTACCTGTTGTGCTCTAAAATCTTTAGACATTATATTCCTCTCTTAGGTACCGGGAACAGGGCCGATAGCTCTCCATAAAATCTGTATGTTTGCATAATCACCACCAGAATTTTCAGTTTCTAATTTAAACGACCATAAGCCCGAGGCTTTTGAAAGTTCTGTTACGATACAATTGGCGTTTGAAGAAGGTAAGTCTAGACTACCACTTCCAGGTCCGCCTGAAGATGTTGATAAAGGTGCTATGTTTACATTAATCGTAGGTGTTGATGTAAAAGGACTCTCTAGAGTTATAATGGCAGTACCGTCATCTCCGACAGTTGCTTCACCTGTTTCTATCATGAGAGTTTTAAACCTAGCCATTTTTAGCTAAACCTAATTGCCTGAACGTTAACAGTTCCTGTAAACGTATCTGAAAACATAAGCGTACACCCGGTTGTAGTAATATTACTAATCCACATATTAACATTAGCCTGATCAGGGTTGCTACCGCCTTCTAAAATTACAATAGTCGCAGTTACATTAGGTTTTGATGTGAAAGCAGTTTCCCACTCTACAAAAAACTCTTCTGCATTTGATATACTAACAGACAGAACTTCCATGTCAAAATCCTTGTCACTCATGAGCTGAGTTCTTGGAAGGTGTCTAGTATAAGGATACTTCTTCGTCATTCGAGAAATATCTCTAAATTTAAGTTTAAGCTTTGCCACTCTGATCTCCTGACATTCTTGCTAGAATAAGTATGTCATCCTTTGACTGGGTTATAGAGATCGTGATGCTAGAGTTGCTAATTTTGACCTTTCGCCTCGTGGTAAGTGAATATGTGCCATAAGTTCACTTTCTCTAAGACGATCAATAACAATTGAAAGACCGTTGCTTTTCTTGTCGATATATGGCGTGTCGATTTGATCAGTATCTCCCATCAAAACGATTTTTGAACCTTCACCTACACGGGTAATAACAGTCTTAAGCTCATGTATAGTTGCATTTTGTGCTTCATCCACAATGATAAAAGCATTGTCGAAAGTTCTACCTCTAATATAGCTCAAAGGAGCGATATCGATTTGACCTTTTTCGATCATCATTTGAAAGTAGGACATGCTTTTAAACACGTGGCGGAAATTGTCAACTAGGGGTGACATCCAAGGAGCCATCTTTTCATTCATATCACCTGGAAGAAAACCAATGTCTCTACCTACAGGTTCCATGGATCGTGTAACGACAATCCTCTCAACCTTCTTTTCATTAAGTGCTTCAAGAGCTGTCATTAATGTAAGAAAAGTTTTACCTGACCCAGCAATACCGGTCAGGCAAACTAGCGGAATATCAGGACAATTAAGTGCATGCATTGCAAATCTTTGCTCTTTATTCCTAGGCATGATATCGTGGACCTTTGGATTGTTAATCTTTATCGCACTTCCATTTTTCCAAAGTGCAAGACATGAACCTCCACTG
>Ga0181590_10004790_pt1 | contig 11241 bp, 6 predicted proteins | sample 071ome_34_FD_132446 | JGI IMG/M metagenome (GOLD analysis project Ga0181590, IMG submission 132446) | Coastal salt marsh microbial communities from the Groves Creek Marsh, Skidaway Island, Georgia - 071411BT metaG (megahit assembly) | ecosystem: Environmental > Aquatic > Marine > Intertidal zone... | reverse complement strand
TCCAGTTTGCTTATTCCATATATATGCTTGTCCTGCTCGTTTAGCTTCGTACCCCATCTGCTTGTGCCAGTCATCGTTAGGACAAATAGATGGTATGAACCTGACCTTAATACCTCTGTATTCATTTACCATCTCTTTATGAAGATGCCCACAGTGTACCTCTCTGTGAGTAGTACGTGCGAACATCTCCGGTTGTTCTGTCGCCATGATCAGTGGCATATCAGCAGCTCTCTCCTTATCTCCATGCGTAAACATCAGCATATTCTTTCCGTACTGATAGTACTTACGGCTCTCATAGCTATTGTCTACTTGAACATTTTGGTCATACCTATACCACCCTGAGAGCACATCTCCTGCGTAGAACATACGCTCGAAGTCATGATTCCCAGAAACCACAATTACATCCACAGGTGCTATCTGCTTCAAGTAGTCAATCGCTTTGACCATAAGCAGCCAGTAACCACGGAATGTATCTTTCCAACTTGCTGATTCCTCAACAGGTGTTCCTTTTGTGGTAGTTCTCCTCATCCCTTCAGAGTTCATACCGTCATTCCCGATAGGGAGTATGAACTTGTCTATCTCTAGACCAGCAGCTTTGCGTACCAGCTCGTGCACTACACCTATGTACTGAGCTTCAATCTCATCTATAGATTTACCGTGCTCTTTACCGTAGTGCAGATCAGGGAGAGATATCTCATATGCAATAGGCCTGAGCTTAGGCTCACGCTCTATGAGTGGTACTCTAGGACTGTACTTAGATGCGAAGAGTTCTATCTCTTCCTTTACATCTTGTACAGTAATAGATTCTCCCTTTGTGACTACAGAGAATCTCTGTTTACCTGATACTGTCTGCCAAAACTTTACGCTAGCTACGTCTGAAGTTTTGATTCCATTTTTGTCAAGGTACTCTTGGAACTCAGTGATAACGTTATCGTTCTCATTTGAGTTCCCACGAGCTAGCGTTCTAGCTTCGTACAGTGCTGTTTCACAGTCTTCTATCGGTGCATCAAGTCTTTCTGCAAGTACTTGCGCACTCTTCTTCAGATAACCAGGCCTTTCCCCGATGAAGTCCTTGATATCTTCAATTGTCATTCTACTACATTTCCCCGTTTATCGTGCGTATGTGCACTAGCTCGAAGCTCTCTGACCTGTGACTGCAGACTCTCGACATCTTCCTCAATTTCGTCAAGCTTGAGGATTATGGATTCAATGTCTTTCTCTGCCGTAGCCATTTCTACGGTGCTATCAGCAGTAGTAGCTATAAGCCAAGTGCCTATACCTACAACGAGAAGTCCTGCAGCAGAAGTGATAAGTGTCTTTGGATCTTTCATTTTCTTACTTTTTCTACGGTGCGGCCTGCAAAGTATGCTCCGAATACAGTGAGCATTAGTATCTCTAGTAAGCTGATGTAGCTGCTAGGTGGTTTGAAGTTGGGATCAATACCTTCCCAAATCATCATCACCATAAAGAATACACATAAGAGAACAAGCATAATAGGGCGTATAAGCTTAGCAAGCTTAACGTCTGATTTTGCGTCCGCTTCCCATCTACGTGTGACATTCTCTTGAGCTTTAATTTCTGCGTCCATAACTGCTTGAAAACTTGCACTATCAAGCGTTGGATCTCTATCTACAATATTCTTAACTACGCCTAATACGCCGCGGTCCGGGAGTACATCTCCGACCACTTCGAGGACAGATGGGGCCTTTTCTTTGAGCCACCCTCCAACCTTGGTATCGCGTAGCTTCTTCTGGTTCATTGCATTGGGGATGCGATGTATTCAACTTTGACACCATTGCTGTCATTCGAGTATACTTCAACTGCATGTGTAGCTGACCCACAGCTCCATGGAAGCATTGCGAACTCTCCAGCATTAAGCTTTGCTACCTGTACAGTATTAGAACCATCGTTAAACTGTACTGTTATGACTTTACCTGCAACTCCCGAGGTGTTCCTCAGAAAAAGGTACACTTGGTTAGCTGTATCTCCAGTCTCAGCAGCATCATAGAAATCAGCACCATCTACAAGACTATATGCAGTACCTGTAGTAGTAGCTGTAATTATTCTTGTACCGTTGTCTATTCTAGACTCTACAGCGTACACGCGGTCGTGACGTTGCGACAGATTGTTTCTAAACGTATTGCTTGATCGAATAGATATTCTTGTATTGATAGTACCCATTAGGTTATTATTTGTAGGAGCTTTTCTACTTGCTCCCCTGTGATTTCCTCAGGGAGTTGGTCCTCTCTGATAGGGTGTAGATACACCTCAATTTTATTATCGAGAAGTTCTTCAACATCAGCAAGTTGCGCTTTGCGCTGCTCGATCAGCTCAGTATTCTTCTCCTCAAGTTTGGTGATACCCTCTTGATCTTCTGCCTCAATCAATTTTTGCATCTCAACTGAAAGCTCTTGGAACTCCAGTCCAGGCACTGCAGCTTGCTCAAGTGGATCTAGTACATTACGTAGTTCCTTGATGTTCTTACCTACAAGTACAGCAAAGCGTGCGCCTTTCATACTCTTGACTGCCTCAAGTCCTTTGTAGAGGTTCAGCAGTTCTCTGTTGGTTGCTTCAAATTTGTCCATGGTATTGTGGTTTGTATGTTTTTACAAATTTAGACGTAAACGTTCATAATCAAAAAGTGAATTGAATGGGTGGTAGTGCTTGTAGAGTTACCAGTGTTGCTTACTCTAATGCTTACACTACCTGCAGCCCTGTTTGCAATTTGTGCTGTAAGGCCAGATCCTGCTGCTTCAGCCCCGTCTACTTCACAAGTAAGCAATATGATAGAGCGTGCATTTATCAGTGAGTTGTTGAACGTAAAGTAGTGACTATCATGACCTGCGATTGCAGTAGCATGCAGCACAATTACTCCTGCACTTGCATTTAGAGTAACTGCAGTAGTAATGCTCGTCAACTGAGTTACAGTCTCAGTACCTCTCCACTCAAGTGTTTTACTTTGGTTCAACGTCAAGTTATTGGTTACGTTGACGTCTTGATTTGAATCTACTGAAAGTGCAGTAGTTCCTGCTGTTTGCAGGTACAAGTCTCCTGCTGTACCTGTACCAGAGGCTGTACCACCTCCAAGAGTTAGAGTTCCTCCGTTGTTGTTAACGTCTCCTCCACCAGCTTGGACAGTAAGGTTTCCTCCGTCATTGCTATCCGCATTGTCTGAGCCCTTAATCGTAAAGGCAGGAGAAGCTCCTGATAGACAAGGCTTAAGTGTTATATTTTGTGCCGTAGTGCCTGAGTAGGATCCAAGGGTCAAGTCTCCATCCACATTCAATCTGCTGCTGAAGTACTTGCTGCCTCCACCTATATAGACGTAGTCGCTGCTGTTACTTAGCGATACTCCTGCAGTTGTACCTGTACCTGTGATGTATCCAGTGCCAAGGTTTATACTGTTGTTGTTCATCAACAGTGCAGATGTCAATGTAGCAGTAGTAATTTTAGGTTTTTCCCATCCTACTCCTGACGCAGTAATAGACAATACTTCTCCTACATTAGAACCTGGAAGTAACTGTGTAGGGTTATTTCCTATACCTGCTCCTAACAGCAACACATCTGTACCCATAGGAAGCAAGCTGCTTATTGCAGAAGTTCCATTTCCTACAAGTAGTCCCCCAACATTGTAAGTTGTGTTTCCTGTACCTCCTCTAGATACAGGCAAACTTCCGCTGTAAGTAGCTGTATCTGTGAGGTTTAGAGGGTTAGACCCTCCAGGCTCTGACAGGAACTTAGACGTAGTGTTTACTCCTAAATTTAGCTTTATTGCTCTTTGGTCAAGTGCAACTACAATATTTTGCCTTGTTCCGTCAGCAGTGCTTTTATCTGTCCTTATGCTTAATGCACCATTTGTGTCATCGGCAGCTACTCCTTTGAATATTAGAACAGACTTATCAGTGTTGGCTGTGCTGCTTCCTACACCTCCTCCGACAAATAGGTCTACAGGACTAAGATTACTTTGAGCCGTAGGAGTTGTAACAGCTCCTCCAGCGACCTTACCACTTTGCAGGGTAGGGAATATATCATTAAGTGCAATCTTAGTAGATGTATTAGAATCTATATTGCTAAGCAGAACGTACTCTCGACTGGTATTTCCAGCTTTGTTACTAGTTCTCAAGTCGCTTATTCTCTTCGCCATTAGAATATGATTTCTTCTCCGTCTTCCCCAAGTATGCCTGAAGAATTAGGAAGGTTATTGTTAGTTGTTTTTGGGTCCAAGTAGTTTTTAAGAACTTTTGGATCCACATTGTTTACGTCACCTTCTGTAGTTTCTGTGGATACAATTTCACATTCAGTACAGAATCTTACCATAAACTCCCACATTACCTGCAGGTACTCTTCTTCGCCTGTGGCTATGTTGTTCTTGTCAGCTTTGCGTACAGTTACACTTGAACATCTATGCCAACCAGACGCTGCATATCTAGGATGCAGATCGATGGGTTGTATTTCTCTAGTAGCTATGTAATAGTTTCTAGTTACTTTATTACCCTTCATGTAATAGTATATTACAATGTCGCCCTTCTGATACGTATCTACTGAGTTGTAGTACCTACCTCCACTAGCTGCCCACTGTGATACACAGTCATATACTTTAGACTCTGCGTCTGTCTCATAGTTGCAGTTAAATAGGCAAGGAAGCTGAACTTTATTCAATCCACCATTGAACAGGTAAGCTATAAGTGACAGCTTTAGTATGTCAGTGTCATCGTAATATGCTGCAGACTTCATCCTGAACAGCATCTTTTGACCCTCTTGCGACATGCACTGGAATGCCTGTAGAAGGACACTATCAAAGTTTAGATCTGAGCCATCTGCTGTTTCAATATCAGGCGGGCACGTAACTTCGACAGTCGAGATAACATCTTCGAAAACGTCGTCGTCGCCATCGTCGTCATTCGGGTCTCCTTCGCAGTTGCCGAGTATGATACAAGGGTCATCAGGAGGACCACACTCTCCAATAGGACACGGATCAAAAATGGTCGGGTCACATGCAGGATTACCGGGGTCAGGACATTCTGGTTCAGGTTCTCCGCAGTTCGGGTCCAAAGCTGGGTCACAGTCGTCATCTTGGTAACAATCAGGGTCATTGGGATCTTCTATGCAGCTGCAGTAGTCACAGATAAGATTATTGCTTTCATCAAGAGCTGCATCAGGATTGTAGTTACATGCATTCGGATCTGTGCAGAATCCGTCAGAGCCTGTCACGGGGTCGCATATAGTTTCTTCTACAATCTGTGATGTGATTACAGGAGGCAGTCCACCAACTGCAGTTATATCTGAACAATCAATACAGAGCTCATCGGTAGGGTTCTGCTCACAGAAAGTTTCAGTGTATTCACAGCTGCCGTCGTCAAATGTAGCGTCCGGGTTGTAATTGTCTGCTGCTGGATCAGTACAGTCTAGAATGTAGTCTGGACAATCTGTGCCTATACAAGGCTCTGGACAATCTTCACTTGGATCTGTAAGACCAACGTTAGTCTCCAAGATTTGCTCCAACAGTGCTACGAATGATCCTTCACCACAGTCCTCCAGTCCTTCTACAGAGGGGTTTACTACAGCTATGACATAGTAGTTTCCAGGAGATAGCCCTGTCTGCGTGTATTCAAACTGTGCTGTTGGTCCAGAGACAGTAAATACGTTTGACCAATATCCTATTCCTGTTATACCTCCAGGCAAATCGTCTACAGTTGGGACCTGACCTGATGCAAACATTAGACCCACACTGTCTACTACAGTATTTACGTTAACCCCACCAGTCGGAGGGTTAGGCAATATAAGCAGAGCAAAGTTATTTACCCCAATACCTGAGTTTACAGCTGTGTAGTTAATCGTAGCTGTGATTGAGCCATTGTTGTCAGGGACAATTACAGTAGACGAATACGTAGTACCATTAACTATTATATCGTCAGTTATGCACTGGCTGCTGGATGCAGTGGTTGTGAGAGTTACCTCTAAGCTAGGGTTTAGCAGTATGTCTGTACATGGGTCTTCGCTTGAACAACTCCCATCATCGTAGTTAGCGTTAGGGTCATAGTTGTCTGCCCCTTCGTCTGTACAACCAGTAATTATTTCTGGACAGTTTTCATTAGGAGGACCAATAACTACTTCTTCTTGGAATGAGCAGTTATTGTCAGGGAAGTTAGGATCGTTGAAGTTGCTGTCATATGGAGCAAAGAATGTAAACGTAACTGTGTACACTCCAGGCTCTACTATTCCTTCGAACTGATTCTGGAATATGTTTGCTCCCTCCCCTGCTATGCTATCTGTCTGATCCTGAGATGCAAAGTATGACGTACCGTTGGATACTGTTACTATGTATTCAATGTTTGGATCCCAGACAAATCCGTCTACTGTAGGATTGTAGACTCCTTCTACATTGGTAAGTATAAACCCATTGACATAGTCAAAGTAGTAAGCTCCATTTTCACCGACTTGATACGCTTCGTCTAGACTGAACAACTCACTAGCACAATCAAGCTGGCTGCTTTGCAAACAGTACAACCAGTATTGACTACAGTCATTTAACTGAGCATCAGCTTGGAAACATATATTCTGCGGATATGGGCTATCCCCAAACAAGTCGTTAATCGGTGGAGTATCAGGACAAACTTGACTGTTGTAGGTTATTACCGGGAATGCGGTTTCCAAATTAGCCTGCCAATCATACAGTGCACCGTTCATAGCGGTGTAGAAGTAGTCATTGCCGGGTACTCCGCATGAGCAGAAAGTAACCCACATTAATCCGAGCACTACATTATTTGTGCTGTTCAACACTTCACACTCTGGCCCTGTATTTTGTGGCTCTAAGCTCAGCTCTAGTATATACGGTACACCTGCATTTAATCCATTTATAGGATTGTTGGGTATCAGTATGTCTGTCCACTGCGGGGTGAATATGCCACCCTCTGTAGCAAGTGCATTGTATACAGGAGTAACCGCAGTTAATTGCGCAGGAACAGGATTTGCATTGCTGTACGATGAGTTCAGGTTCAGTCCTGAATTTATAAGAACATCTGACAGCGGCTTTATTTTAAGTCTCCAAGCTGTGTGATCTTCACTGTACTGATTCTGTAGATATTCAAGTACAGTTGATATAGCTCCTACTCCTATACTGCCTGCTCCTATAGTCAGGTACCCGTCAGCAGCTTGTCCAAAGTAATTGCTGTCAGATATAAAAGCGCCACCGTATCTGGCTCCTGGTGTGTCGTATATACTGCCTGGGGGAGGATTAAAGTAAGTCTCCATTGGAACGGTAAACCCTCCAACAGCACCATTCATAAGGCCGAATAGATATCCTCCTATGTTATTAGCAGGATTTACTACACCTACTCGTACACCAACACTGCCATCATTTAATCCTGATGTAGCAAGATCCCAGTTACCTACAGTAGTATTAGTTACACAGTCAGTACAACTTCCGTCATCGGTTGTAGCTGCAGGGTCGTAGTTGTCTGCGGTGTTGTCCGTACATCCGAAAATAATTGGGTTTACAGCGTCTTCATCTACTGCATTGTTGTATGCAATAAACGGAGTGTGATATGCAAATTGTGTGGCATCTCCAGATGTAGATTGAACACTGCCTTCTTCTTGTAAGAATGTATTCCAGCTTGCACTGCTAGCTATTGTTATGTAGCTAGACTTGTGTCTTCCAAATTCACTTTCACCGTGCACTGACAGATATCTCTGAGAGAACGGTAATACACTAGTAGAGTTTGCTTCAGTGCTGGGCTGAGTAGGCCAAGGCAGATCCCCCCATACATCAGCATAAGGTACAGGAGTATCTACACCTCCATCAATTATTACGTCGGTAGGATCTGACTTTATTACTACTACAAGCTCATACAGAGTGCCTCCTTGACTTTGAATATAGATGTCATCTACATCATCATCATCTTGCACAATAGTTTTGTAAGCAAGTGGATTTTCCCCAAGAGCACTCAACATAGCCAGAGGCCTGTACTCTATGTGTGGGAATATGGCTAATACTTCAGTTATCCTGTCAGCTACTGTAGCACCGCTGGTTACTTTATCTCCTGCTGGTGTTGTAAACTCAGGAGCAGTACAATTATTTATGTACCTAAACCTGTATACTAGTTTTACCGAGCTGTCTATAACAGCAGTTCCCAAGTCATCGTCATTGCCTCCTATTAACTGCACACTGCTTGACACAGCTGTTAAACAATTATTGGTTCCTGTGATGAAGCCGGCACCTGATCCGCCTATATACGTGGGTACACGTACTCCTTTCCCGGTTGCAAAAGTTTGACCGTCACCAGAGTCACTTACATTGTCATCAAAGTATCCGTTTACACTAGTCTCTGAGGCGTAGTTCTTGTAGTTCTCCTGCTGGTTTCCATCTGTTATAAAATATGTGGGAGCGTATGGATATGGAGGCATCTGCTCTGTAGCAGATTCTCCCATAATAGATAAGAATGGGAGTGAAGTAAATATGTACGGCTTTGATATTCCTGATGTATTCGTCTGGGAATAAACATCCATAGAATTAGGAATAGAAGCATTTCCATTATAAGCTGATAAAGGATGTCCTATAGGGTGATTCCTTGACCAGAGTAACTGGTCAGCATCATTTACATCTTGCTGTCTAATGGTAGGATTGGAAGTATTGTAGCCATCTGGTACAAATGCAGAATTCAAGAATACTATGTCTTGAGCTTCCCATCCTACCTCACTACCCTCTATTCCACTTGACTGACCTTTAAGACTTTCCCATCCTTTTCTCCATAGATACATTTGACCTACAGAGGTTTCAATGTTTGGCAGGTGCTGACTTTGAGTTTGTGACAAAGAACCTGTTATACGTGCAGGATAATTGTGACCTGTAAACAACAGGTTAGAATAAAGGTCAATTCCATTGAACCTATTCAGTCCTATCGCACCAGTCTGATTATTAAACATACCCACAGATGCATGCAGGAAAGTTTTGGGGTCTGTTACAGAATAGTCTGAAGGATGTGCATTCAGAGCATCTTTAGCTAAAACAAAAGCGCACTGGCCTAGATTGTCTTCTGTTGTATATCTGAGTATTCTAGATGCTCTTATGATACCTTTGAACACAGGCATAAACGGTTCTTGTGCCGTGCCCGCACACCCACTGTAAAAGAAGTTGGCACCTGAGTTTGCACCTGCATCAATAATACTTCCAAATCTAGCAGAAGAATTAAATGAGATAGTACGCTCTCTTGGCCAGAAGCAGAAGCTATTTCTAACTGAAGCTAGGTTATACAGTCTTGGGAATGCATTTGCGTCGTTTAAGTCTATGTCTAGATTATGAATCGCATCTGTTGGTACAGTTGTTCCTGGTACGAAATTTCCAGGACCGTAGAACAATTTACTAACTCTTACTGATACAGGGTCGCTACTTAATATCCCACTACCGTCAGGAGTAAGTTGCCCAAAACTACCTATATAGTTTCCGTCCTGAGATCCTGCAGATTCAGAGAACTCACCCCAGAACAAAGAAGGAGAATTTATACCAGTGTTTGGTGTTTGACTATCTTCTTTAAAGATCGGAGGTATCCCAAAATTCTGTGCGTTTTGAGATAAAACAATGTTATCCTGAGAATCTACGAGGTTACCATTTTGGAATGTGCTAAACCATCCGAACAGTTGTCCCCAGCTTGAAGTGCCTTGTTGGTAGGTTCTTTCTCTTATTGAACTTCCCCCAATTAGCTCCCCTAAACCTAGCTGACTATAATTATTTACTACTTGCTCAAAGTGGAAGAAGTTAAATAAATCTACAGTACTTCCTTGCTCTATAGATGTCTCACTGTTGACATAGCGATTTGCATCACTTCCTCCATCATAATTAGGGATTCGCATTCTAGTCAAATCTTCTCGACCTGAGAACCAAGTCATATGACTAGTTTGAGAAGAAGCAAACCCGCCTGGAGCGTATGAGGGTCCGGGACCAGTAGGTTGTATTAGACTAGATGTTTGAAGTGAATACTGATCATACAGTACACCAAAAGGTGAAGAGAATGGAGTGTATCCGTAACTACCTATACTGTAAAGATTCCTAGCTGTAAAAGAAGTATTATTTGAGGCATTCTCCCTTTCGTTTAGACTTCTGTATGCCTTTGATATTGAGTAACTTAAAAATGTGTTGTCTAAGTTGGTACTCGATATAGTAGACAAATTAAAGCCATAAGGGTCACTCATAGTGACGTCAAACGGATTTATGTTTAGAAACAAATAGCCTGGTCCTCTCAGGTTAAGTATAAGATCTTCAGTATCTCCTGAGCTGAAGAATAGTTCTATTACTGCTTTATGAAGAGCTTGTCCATTATCAGTACTTGATACGTCAAGAGTATTGTTGAAGGTACTAGTAAGCTGAATATCAAATATTCTATATCCCTTAAGGTATGTGCTAGTTATAGATCTTACAGAAGTAACGTTTATAGCTTGGGTATTTCCAGAACTATTTAGCCTGACAATCCTTGATACATTTACCCCTACTAGAGAATCTTGAGATTGCTCTTCAAGTCCTGTAGCACTAGAGAGACTGCTATAATTAGGATGTGTTTTTACACATAGCCCAGGACTATTAGTTTCTTGAACTACACGAATTACACTAGACCCAGTAGCAGTAGTACTAAGCTGCGTGTTTATAGCTGCAGCATTAGACTCATTCTCTTGATAAGCAAATACTACTTTGGAATTAGAATGATATCCTTTCATATGTTACTTGTTAGCAGCCACAAGCACATACTTCGACGCACAGCTCTTTAGCCTTCTTATACTTCTCTTGCACGCTATCTACTAAACCTAGTGTGCTTTCGTATTGAGCAGCCTGTAGCAAGAGTCTGATAGTCTGTGCCCTTTCGAGATCTTCTTTGCACTTATTGCACTTGCATGTACAATTGATTGCATCATGAACCAGCTTGGCAATGCAGCAATCTATTTCTGCGCTACCTACAGTAATGTAGGTTTTAAGTACGACATTCTTTTTGTCTCGTACTGTAACTCTGCTAACACCACGGGTATCTGCCGGCATTGTAGTCACGAACGTGCCTGATCTACTTTTAGCCTTAGACACAAACTGTCTATTCTGCGTAAGATTTTCTACAGTAATTACAAAAGAAGAGTTAGGCTTAACTCCTCTCGTAGTTACTTTCAGTTTTGTGTTTGACGATAAATGTTTGAGACCCATGATTGATAGAAATATAGGGGAGACAGGCCTCTTCCTCCTGCCTCCCCCTATTATTAGAATATGTA
>Ga0181590_10004783_pt1 | contig 11246 bp, 12 predicted proteins | sample 071ome_34_FD_132446 | JGI IMG/M metagenome (GOLD analysis project Ga0181590, IMG submission 132446) | Coastal salt marsh microbial communities from the Groves Creek Marsh, Skidaway Island, Georgia - 071411BT metaG (megahit assembly) | ecosystem: Environmental > Aquatic > Marine > Intertidal... | reverse complement strand
ATGTTGGACCCTGCGTTAGCCTTTGCGATTCTATTTTACCACAAATGTGAATTACCACATTATGTATTGTTTGTAGATGTGTTTACAAATAAAATACAGTATATTACAACAGAGCAATTTATACATCTCTTAGTAGTTAATTTTGAATATATTAATAAATGTTGGGAAAATATTTGTCAAAAATATGAACTTTTTGACAAAGAAGAAATTTATATTAAGCGTAAAATGCATTTTATTGGTCTTGAACGACTATATATACCAGTTCCTGATGAATATCTTAATGATGTTAATTTATAGCTATAATAATAAATTATTATAGTTAGAGTCATCTTAAATTATGGATATTGAAGATGATTATATTCATTTTGTTGAACCACTGGATAAACCAGAAAATCTTCGTTCAACAAATAAACAAACAGTAATTAAAAATGATATAACATATATTAGTTCATTTAATAACAAGGTTACAACACAAAAAAATGTATTTTTAGATATTATAAATGATATTAACACAACTGGTGGTATTTTGTCGTATAAAAGGAACAGAATAAAAAGAGATATTATAACACCTGAGGAAATGTATAGTATATTTGGTGTTAAAATACATAAAACAAACAAAGTTGCAAATTTAGAACATGTTTTAGAAGATGTTCCGTTAAGTTATCAAGATGATGGACTATACTTTTATTTAGTTAGACTTCATACACAGTTACATGATGAAACATATTATAAAATAGGAACTACTTATAATTTAGGTAAGCATTTTAAATCTATTAATTCACGTTTTGACTGTGGTTTTGAAATCCTTCCATTAATTATTGCAAGAATAGACAATTTATCAAAAACCGTAACATCTTTTCATAGTACAATTACACATTTTTTTCCTGAAGATAGACCATTAATTCATTTTGCAGAATCACGATTGTATTATATGTCATACGAACTCTATAATATTATTATTAAATTCGTAATAGAACAAAAATATGATTATTACCAAAATATTAAATACACTATTGACAAATTTAATATCGAAACATATGGATAATTTATAGTGTTTCATATATTATCATTACAACATATCTATGTAGTTTTATATCTATTATTTTTATGTCATTTTGATTAGTAATTATGAATTCATTTATGTAGTCATCAAATGTGTCTTTTCTATCTGGTGGACATGTAAGTATTTTTACTCTTTTTCTTTCTCTGTAACCATGTGCTTTTGGTATTCTATCTAAAAAGTTGTCTTGTAATGAATTTGGCTCTGATACAGTCAATGTTTTACCATAAGACGTCATTAAAATAATCTGTATTAATAACAGATTATTTTTTTTATTTATAAACCTAATCCTTATTTATTATTCTACGGAGAAGTCTCTTTAATTGGTTTTCAATATCCATCTTGACCATTCTTGCCTCAACTTCTAAACTATACCAGTTTGAATGGTGTGTTCTAATATATTTTGTTAACATCTTACCCATGAAATTCTTTGTTAAAAACTCATCTTGTAACCACTCCACCTTTTTTCTGTTTTCATTAACATTATGTGTCTCATGCTTAACACCATCCTTTTTGATTAATGAAACTGCACCAGACTTATTTATAGTTAAATATGATAATACATCAACCATATCTGTTAATAACCATCTAATGGTTCTGTGATAAAACTTTTTAGCCATACGTTTTCTTAATTGGACATCATTATCTAATGATTGATAACGAGATATACGATTAAATGGAGCAACTACACCAACAAATGGTGTTGGTTTGAATGAAAAATCAACATCACCATCATCAGATACAGTTAATGCAGGTGATAATGGTAATGTTGCTCTAATAGCAGCTTTTGGTTGTGCATGCATAAATGCTCTTCCTGTTGGTGTATCTGGTATACCACCAAGAACAGGTGCAATAGGTAATGTTGAAATAACAGGTGATGTTACAGGGACAATTCCTGTGCGCATCATTCTACGTGTATATTGTGTGTCTGCAATTGGGTATGGATAACCTAATGCTGGAATTGCAGGTAGACCAAATCTGACTGGTCCATTGGGATTTAAAAAATAATATGTTCTTGACTTCTTTGTTGGTGTTTGTGTTCCAGCATCTGCAGTTGGAGTTACTTTTGGACTTGTTGGTCTACTTGCAGATGGTGTTGAACCAGCTGAATCTGTTGAAGTACTTGCATCTACCATTCTAGTTATTATTTATATTATAAATTAAGATTATAATATAAATTAAGATTATAATTTGTTTAATGAATTAAATAATTCCTTATGTATTTTCTTAGTGTTTTCAAATTCAAATTTATCTATAATTTTAGTCAAAGCACTATTTATCAATTTATAGTATTGACTATGTTTATTGTGTTTATAATTTCCAAATTTCTTAAATGCTTCTAAATATAATTCAACAAAATAATTTTTATTTTTGTCTGGTTGAGATTTATATAAAACATTGTCACTAAAAAATGTGTTCATTATGAATAAAAATGATTTTATATTCGAACAATAAGACACATAGTTTTTTAGAGAATCCATGTTTTCATAATCAAAAAAATATTTCAAAGTTATATTTGAATTTAGATTAAATGGTGTTATGTCATTTATATTTATACTTGAAACTGGATTTAAATTGTCTAAATATTCCTTTGGAACTTCTTTTTTATCAATTTTTTTAAGAAAAGTTATAAAAATAATTCTTTTAATGTCATTGTCTATAGCTTTTCTTAAGACTAATTTATATATTTCGTCTTTTTTCGTTTCAAATGGCATTAATTCTTTTTGTGTATGCATATTTATAAATCCATATACATCATAATATATAGAACCATCGCCTCTAAAATATCTTGATGGTATTGTCATTTGAATATATATATATAATATAATATATATACTAATATGGTTTACGAAAGTGTTCAAAAACGTATCGTGAATGACAAATCCAATAATTGTCTTATCCTGATTTATGGTGATAATTGTGGTTGGTGTCATCAATTCGAAGAAACATGGATTAACATTGTTGAATCCAACAAAAATAACAAGAAACTTAATATAGCTACTTTTGAATTTGATAGAGATGATGACTCCATCAAACATTTAAAATCAAAAAACCTAATTGATGGTGTGCCTTTTATTTGTCTTATAAAACCAAAAAATAGTTCAATAGTAGTATATACTGGTAATAGAACCAAAGAAAGTATTGAATTATTTATAAAATACCATGAATCTAAATGATTTTATATTTGTATAATACTACAATAATATACATAACCATTTATCATACATATAATTTTATTAAATTTTCTGTTAAACAATGGAATCATTTTGTCAAATCTTAATTTTATAAATATATTTTTTCCCTTCCGATGGTAATTCCATTAATTTATTATCTATTATACATACTTTTGTAAATAATTTTTCATTATTTCTAATTAAATCAACCGATATGACTCTACAATTAATTATTTTTGCCATTTTTTTTATGTTCCTTAAAGATATTTTTAATTCATATTTATCTAAACCATAAATAATACCATCATCATCCACACCTATAATATAAATAGCTTCACCTCTACCATCAATGACACGCCATTTCATTTGTGTTGATAAATGCTCAATTCTATCTTCCGCCAAATCTTTTAAATATCGTTTGTATTCAATATTACCCATCTCTGATTCCTTAGGTAATTTATCACAAGTTGTTAATGAAGATATATCAAATGAAAAATTTTCATAATCATCATCTATATCATCACTTGAAACATCACTGCAAAACATTAATATCCATAATATTCAAATTCTTATATTAAATACTATCAATTATACTAATAAAAAATTGACTTTAATACAAATTACTATTTATTATTATTATATAAATAAAAACATTGTTTATGGGTATCAAGAATTTAAGTAAAGTTATTAAAACATATGCACCTGATGCAATTAAGGATGTTAAAGCAAAAGATTATAAAAATACAATATTAGCCTTTGACACAAGCATGACAATACATCAATGTGTAATCGCAATGAAAGGTAATCATGTAGATTTGTCTAATTCTAATGGTAAAAGCACTGTTCATATCTACGGAATTATAAATAAAATTATTCCACTTCTTCAAAATAATATTACACCTGTTTTCGTTTTTGATGGCAAACCACCAGAAATCAAATCATGTACAATTGATAAACGACGAAAAATAAAAAAAGATGCAATTGACAAAATGAATAAAGAAGGTATCAGTCAAGAAGAAAAAGATAAACTTCTCAAAAGAACTATTACAGTTTCATTTGAAGAAATGGCTGAAGTTAAAGAAATTATTAAATTAATGGGGTTATATACTGTTTCTGCACCTATGGAAGCTGACCCACAATGTGCATATCTTGTTGATAAAAAAATATGTAAAGCAACTGTTACTGAAGATATGGATTTGTTAACATTTGGGTCTAAACTACTAATACGTAATTTCACGTTAAGTAAAAGCTCAAAAAAGAAACCACAGGAATATAATTTAAAAAAAATATTAAAAGATATGCAATTTACAATGAAGCAATTTATTGATTTGTGTATTTTACTTGGATGTGATTATTGTGAAACAATTAATAAGGTTGGTATTAAACGTGCTGTTTCATTAATTGAAGAATTTAAAACTATTGAAAAAATTATTGACAACACAAATTATAAATTGCCATACAATAACAACAGAGATGAATATCTTAAAAATGTTAAATTAGCTCGTAAAGAATTTACGAAACCAAAAATAAAGAAAATAACTGAATTGAAAAAGAGAAAAATCAACTATACAAAGTTAAAAAATAAACTTTTTACAGATTATGAAATTAGTGATAAAAAAATAAACACATTAGTAAAGGTTCTAATAAACTATCATAAAAATAATAATTAGAATACATCATTATTCTCTAAATATGATGTTATTTTTCTATATTTTGTTTTATACATTTTATCACCAGTTGATAAATACATTTCTTTCAATTCCTTATGTTTTGCAAGAAGATAAAGTAATTCTGAATTAGTCGGTTTCTGTCTATTTCCTCCTGCCATATTTTCAATAGTTATTCCATATAACTCATATTGTTCTTTTAATGATACCAAATAACGAACAATATCTGTAAACATTTGTCTATTTGGTTTATTGTTGTGTCCAACACTGAAACTTGCACATCCACTAAAATAATACTTTTCCCAACATATTAATTGTTCTCTAACTGATTCATCACCATTAAATAACTTTCTAACTAATTCAATTAATTCATCTTCACTAAAGTAGTAATTATGACCAGTCATTTTCTTAAAACTAGCATTTATTTTATCCAATAATGACATTAATTTTAATTTTACATCTTGTGAGACAGCTAAATAATTTATTTGTGATATATCAGAAATTACATACATATACATTTCCATAGGTGTCATTCTGTTGTCAACATCACGTTGAATTGTCCTATATGACTCAAGTTCAGAAACCAACTCATTCATGTCAGTTATTTGGGTTTCTTGGTAAATTCCCTTGTAATTATTAATTATTGTAAAAATATCTCTAATACCATGTACTTTTCCATTATAACTATTTTCGGTTAAACCTGTTAAGTATGTATAAATTGAACCAAAACTTGGTAATGTATGATGTCTAAAAAACCATTCATTATACTCCTCCATTCCATTAAAATAATAATTCATTACCCATTCCAACCCTACCAAATAATCTCTAACTAAATCATTGTCACTTGTTCCATGGTCAATATAATATTTTCTGTTTTCAGGTGTGTTCTTTTTTGCTAATAATTCTCTAAACATAAAACCCATATTTGTTTTTCCCATATTTTTTAGTAAATTTCCTATTGAGAAATTATTATAGCGAACATTTGACAAATTACTCTTTAATACACCAATTGTTTTTTCTAATACATCTATTAAATGTTGTTCTTTTGATGTATTTCTGTCTTGATATACTAACTCACGATTACGATCATAATATGACCTTTTTAGTTTTTCTAATGATTTCTCAATATGAGCAAGTAATTTAAATATAGCTATGAAAAACAAATTGTTAATTTTATATTTTTTTCCACTATGAAGTAATAATGGTTTTTTATATGATGCAAGGCATTTTGAGTATAATTTTATTAATAAAGACATGTCCCTTTTAGGACTTAATATATTTGATGCTGGAACAAAATCGTTTCCAAATAATGTGTATATAAAAACAATGTCATTAACTATATTTTGCCGTGTTGCCTCTATTTCACTTGGTCCACCAACATTTGATAAAACTATTTTATACATCTCGTCACTAATAAAAGCAACATCTATTATATGAAAATCCCATGATAAACTTCCAATATCTTTTGTATTTCCATCTAATCTTAATATTTTAGAATTTAAATTTAACATCATTGTTAATAATATAACATCTGCATCTGGACTAAATATACATATTTCATTATCACCTACATTATCATTATGGACTCTATTTACTATTTTAAATTCTGCCTCACCTGGTTCTTTGAAACTTGATAATACACCATTTCTAAATTGACCTAAAAATTCGGTTAATCTTTTTTCCAAGTCAACCATAAATTGTGTTGCTGGTGATATTTTTGTCTTTTCAAATAAAACTCTTGGTAATTGATATTCATATTTACTCATTAATTTCCGTGTTTGTGATTCATATACATTAACTAATCTACTTATAAATCTTCTGTTTTTCTGTTCGACCATTTTTGCTTTAGATGGTATACCATCTATACATATATAAACCTGAACCAATTTTTCAACATTAAAGAAATATTTTATCATTTCATCCAATGTTAAAATTATATGTTCTATCACAATTTTATCAAGAACATTATTTAATCCATCAACAAAATCATTAATATTTTCAAAATTACTATTCTTTATTTTTTCAAGAGAATATGATGGATATAATGTATTTATATATTCTATTAATTCATTTATTTTTTCTTTAGTTAAATTGTGATCTTTTAAAAAGTGTCTTTTTAATTGATAATTTATACTTCTTGCAATTTGTCCACTTACATTATGTATTAAACTATTGAAATCAAAATAAATATGTGTTGTGTTCTTTAATTTTTTTGTTGAAACAGATTTTAATTTAGCAGAGGTAATACCATCTGTGTTTTTTAATAATGAACTGAAAAACAACTGAATACCCATTTTGTATATATTATATGAGTAAAATAAACTTTTAGAACATATCCTTCTATTAAATTTAAAGACAAATTAATTATGTACAATAAGATGCCAAATGGACCTGAAATATATTTTCAGCATGTATATTTGTCTAAATATTTAAAAAACAACAAAATTAATAAAATAGTTGATAGCAAAAATAACATTATTTTACACACTCCATCTAATATTATTAATATTAATAAAAATTGGAGAGATACCTATTATGTTCACAATATTCAAAAATAATTAATGTAATTATATAATTCATTAATTATTATTCTTGTAATATAAATTCAAATGCACATGGACTTGTTGGTGGTGTTGTTTGTTCATTGTTTTCACTGTTTAATGTAAGACCTGATTCATTTTCATCAATTAATGTTTGACAATCTTTATCTTTTGATAATATTTTCATTTCAATTTCTTCTGGTTTTTCTTTTATGTCTTTATTTTCATATTCAGTTGTCTTGTTGTTTTTTCTATCACTACTATTTAATAATGAATCATACTTATAGAGGAAGTTAATGAGTATATCTTTATTGTCTAGTAAATTATGTAACATGATATATGCTCCTGGGTGACCAAGCTTTAAAGCCTTAATACCATACTCTATAGCTAATAAATTATTTTTGTGTATGAAATTGGAGTCTGAATAAAGCAAAGAAAGTTGATAAGTACATTCAGGGTGTTCATGTTTTTCGCCAAGTAAAAAATATTCATGAGCCTTAACTAAATTTTTATTAGTGAATTTACCTCTGTAAAATATTAAACCAATTTTCCACATTGCATCAATATTTCCATTATTTACTGACTGGACTAATAAATTTCTACCTTTCGCTAAATCTCTTTTAATATGGGCACCACTATGATATATTGAACCTAATTCATACATACATTTATTACATCCTAAATCACACCCATTTTTAAAATATTTAATGCTTTTTTTTATATCAAATCCAACCTTAAACCCAGCTTTATACAACTTTCCTAATTTATAAGAATATTCTTTTGAATCTCTAAATTTATCCTCCATCTCATTAATAGAAACAGATTCTAAATCTTTCATATCACTCATAACTTAATATAAGGTTAGAAATTCTATATCCTAATCTATCTTATCTTCACAGGTACAGTCATTGCTCTTCTACGTTTTTCTATTTTATGTTTTATTGATGTTTTATTATTATTCATTTGTGAACATGATGAATTTCTTCTGTTATCAAGCTTGTCCACACTAATTAAAACCTTTTGCTTCAAATCACTATTTACAAATTGTAATGATAATTCATTTTGTCTATATGCATCTATACATAATTTCAAAGTTTGGTTATTTATGTATTCCAATGCTAATCCATTACTTGTAATCGCAAGATCACATAATTCTGGTGTCTGTTTATCTATAAACTTAATTGATAAACCATTACTAACAACCGCATTCTTTTTCATTTGGTATGTTACATCTTCTTTATTAATATATTCTAATAACAATCCATCTATCCTTACAGCAAAATTATTTATTTCATTTTTATTATTAACATGATGATATGATTGACTATTGTTTTTAATTGCAATTTTACATAATTCAGCTGTTTGTTCCTTAATATACCTAATATACAACCCATCTCTTTCCAAAACATATTTACATATAGATAATTCTGGTAAATAGATATACTCAAATGCATTTAGTTTTGATTTAACTGCTATTTCTTGTTGTTGTAAAGTTGGGTTCCTTATATTTTTTATAAAACACCCATCATGTTCTAATATTTTTAATATCGTAATCTCATTTAGATATTGATAATTTTTAAAATTATATATACTTATATACTCTGGTTTACTCTGAAATATTCTATTTAATTTATTCAAATCACAATATTTATAAACAAATCTAAAGAGTGAATCATCTTTTTCTATAACATAATTTGCAATATCCTTGTCAATATGTTTTATGAATTCTATTACATTAACATCATTTTTTAATGCTAACCATATCATTTCTTTTGTTTGATATTTTATGTATTTTATAGCCATACTATTTGATTTTATTGCATCCATTGTTATCTTATGTGGAGGGAAATCAATGTATTTTAATGCTTCACCATTATTTTTTATAGCATATTCCTTGAACTTGAATTTCTTGTCTTTTATATACCTTATTGATAATCCATTTCTCTTCACCGCCAAAAGACAAAATTTATATGGTTGGTCATCTATATATTGAATTGCATTACTGTTTTGTAATATAGCATACAATTGTATTCTTCTTGATACACATTTACATGCAGATAATAACATTCCATCATATTTAACAATTTCTTCACATAACTCATAATTCCAATTATTTACAAACATTATTGCTTTTTTATTCTGTTTAATAGCAGTCATTATTAATTCATTTGTTTGGTTATTTATAAATTGTAATGCAAAACCATCATTCTCAACAGCAAATAATTCTAATTCATATGTTACATTATTTATTAATGTTAATGCTAAACTGTCCTCCAAAATTGCTCCTTTACATAATTCTGTTGATGGGTTTTTTATATATTGTATTGCTTCATAATTACTATTACATGCAAGTTGTTTCTGTTCATCAGTTGGATTTTTTATGTATTTTATATATCTTCCTGCTTTAGATAAAGCAAAACTAATTATTCTGTCTGACAACACACGTATATATGGGAACACAGTATAATCTTTTAAACATGCTGAATAACATATATCTTCTGTTTGTCTCTTTACATATCTTATAGCATATGCATTTTGAGTAACAGCAGTTAAACAAATTTTTTCAGTTTGGTTCACAACATGTTCAAGTAATAACCCGTTTAATTGAACTAAATATAGACATATAGATATATCATTCCATAATTTTCTTTTATTAGACAAGATTATCCTTTTTGTTTTGTATTCTTTTTTCAATTTGTAAATTATCTGTTTTTTTGGAACAGTAACATCACATACCCAAAATTTTAATAATTTATTATTACCAACAGCATCTGAATTAGAATATATTTTTCCTGCTAATTGTTCCTTAGTATAGTATGAAATACAACCTCTCCCATATGGATGTTTATTTGAAAAATCAAACATATCTATTATATCAATATTCATTTTATATGTAATACCATAATGTTTACATGATTTATTTAAAAATTTATAATACATTGTGTTGTCCATAATATATTTTATATTATTATATTAAAATATAAATAGATATTATAAGGACAATAATTTATGAAGTTTAATTGGACAAAGTCATCAACACATGGCAAATTAAAACGCAGTGTAAGTATTATTAATGTTAAATTTAAGGATTCTGATTGTAAATCTGAAGAGAGTTCTTTTGGTCCAATGTCACCCAGTAAAATTGAAAGAAAAAACAAAACACCACATAAAAATAAAGCTATTGAAAACAAAATAGAAAAACGATTAATAAGATGTTATTCACCAAATAGTAATTTATTTAAAAAATTTGTTGAAAGTAAATTAGAACATAATACAGAATTTAATGTGTTTGAATTTGGTTATGACAAGAAATCAGAATCATATGATGAATATACACAATTTGTATCACCAAAAGGCTATACAACTCCTCTTGATGATATTTTCCGTAAAAACAACATGAATAAAAATAATGATGAATTATTCAATATGTATCTTAGTATGTATCTTGACAAAATTAAAAATGAATTTGATAATGGTGATTTCACAATAGTTAAATTTAACTCTCATTTTAAAGCCGTAAATGGAAGCTTAATATATACACCTAAAATCACAATCAAAATCACATAATCTAATTATTTTTTAGCAATTCTATCTCATTTTGTAATGTTGTTAATAATTTTTGCATATTATCCACAGTATTTTGCAATAATGTATTTTGCTCTTTTAATACATTAATTTCCTCCTGCATAGTATTCTGTTTTTGTGTTAACGACGCAGTCGCTCCCCAGTGAACCTTATATAATTGATCAAAGTTAATATGCATACAATCATCTAATCTTACTATTAAATAATTCTCCTTTATCTT
>Ga0181590_10004764_pt1 | contig 11274 bp, 8 predicted proteins | sample 071ome_34_FD_132446 | JGI IMG/M metagenome (GOLD analysis project Ga0181590, IMG submission 132446) | Coastal salt marsh microbial communities from the Groves Creek Marsh, Skidaway Island, Georgia - 071411BT metaG (megahit assembly) | ecosystem: Environmental > Aquatic > Marine > Intertidal zone... | reverse complement strand
TATCATCATTATCATCATTATCATCATTATCATCATTATCATCATTATCATCATTATAATTTATAGAGTTATTACCATATAAATCATTACTATTAAATTTAACAGATGTACTGACTGTTAATCCAGCTTTAAATTTTTCAATTTCATTTTTGGCATTATCTAATTTTTCGTAATCAATATTAGACTTTTTATTATTATCTGAATTGTTATCATCATCTTTATCAGAATTTTCATCATCAGAATCTTCATCATGAAAATCACTATTATCATTAATATTTTTTTTGGTTACTTTACCATTTTCAAATGTTTCAATGGTTCCATTATTATTATTTTTTATAGATTTAATAGAAATATCGGTTTCAACACCATTAATTAATCTACTAATATAAATAATACCAGCAAATATTAATAGAAAATAAAGTATATTATAAATTAAATTGAAAATCATTATTATATATTATTATTTTTTTCTAATTACTATTATTATTATATTATATTTTTAAATATAATAAAAAAAAAATATTTAATATTAATAATATTATGTAAAATTTAAAATATATACTAAAGTAAAAAAATATAACAATAAATATCTTAATAATTAATATAATATACTAATATGACACATACATATAAAGGTTTAAGTTCACTTGTAGAGAAAATAGCAAAACGTCCTGAAGGTTTTTTTCAATTTATTATAAAAGAAGAACCTGTGAATAAGGCATTAAATTCAAATTTATTAACAAAATGTTATAATACAGCAACAACTCTATTGTATCTTTTAACATTAAATAAAAAAGCATTAGATGATGCGGATGTTATATGTCATGAACAATTATATAGTAAATCAATAGAACAAGAAGAAAAAATAAGAAGATTTACGGAATTAAAAAAGGATATTGAAAAGCCTGAAGATAGTATAGAATTATATTATATATTAATGAATGTAGCAGAAATGGATTGTCCTGTAAATAAATCCAGTAAAAGTAATTACTTATATAATTTATTAAATAATTTTAAAAAAACTAAAACTTTTCCAGGACATGTATTTTTATTAGAAAAAGTTCCATATATAGATAGTAATGGAAATAAAGATAGTAAATATTATTTATATCAATCATATATAAATAAATATACATTGAAAGATTATTTGGAAAAAAATGGAAAAACTTTTGAGATAGGAAAAGATAAAATTTTAAGTTATATTGAAGGAATGCGTAAATTAATGATTGAACCAAAATGGACAAAAGAGACTACAAAATTTTGGAAAGAATTTACACATGTGAATTCATCAGATTTTAATGAATGTAATTTTCATCGTATAAAGCCATGTTATTTAAAGTTTAAAATGAAAGATATAAAGAAAATATTAAATAATTATTTAAAATATTTAAATAATAAAGTTAAGGAAGTAAATAGTAAAATTAAAGAATCTAATTGTAATTATTATTCTGTTAATTTTAATTATGAAAGAAATCAATATAATGGTAAAACAGATAAAGAACAATCGTTATCTATTCAAGAGTTAAAGAAATATATTCAAGGAATTTTAGATGAGATTACATCATTAAATCATAAAATTAATAATAGTAAACAAAAAGTAAAAAAAAATGGAAGTGAAAAAAGAGTAAAAGTAAAAAGTAAAAAAAATAAAAAGTAAAAAAATAAAAAATAAAAAATAAAAAATAAAAGATAATTTTTTTCCTTATTTTATAATAGTAGTAAGTAAAAATTATATTATAAAATATAAAATGTTTATAAAATGTTTATAAAATGTTTATGATATTAAAAGACTATTTTTATTATTGTTGTTTAGGACGATATAAAACTTATAAAAAGACATCAGAAAAAATTGTAATAGATTATACAAAGCATAATTATCCACCATATAATCAAAATTTATATTATGTAGATGTTTATGCATATTAATATAAAAGTAATAACAATGTATTTATATAATAGATAGTATCAAATATATAGAATGTATATATTATCTTTTGATATAGGGATTAAAAATTTATCATATATTTTAATTGAAATAATTGATATAACTAAAGATATAGAAACATGTTATACTATAATTGATTGGGATATAATAAATATAATAGGAGATAAAGAAAAGGTAAAAGATAAATCTTTTAATGAGATAAGTCAGTTATTATTTGATAAATTATTGGAAAAATTTCCAAATTCATATATAGAAAAATTAAATTATATAGTTTTAGAAAATCAGCCAGTATTAAAAAACCCTATAATGAAATCAATTCAAATAATGATATATAGTTATTTTATGACAAAAAAAATGGAATATAATTATAATATGAATATAAAATTTCAAAATGCGAATTTGAAAATAAAATTGAAAGAAGAATTAAAAAATTTTGATTGTGAAATTAAAGAGGTAAAAAAAAAGTTAAACTATAAAGAAATGAAGCAAATGGGACTATATTTGACAAATCATCTTTTTACACAAAATGAAAATATAGAAGAAGATATTCGTGAAAAATATGAAAAAAATAAGAAAAAAGATGATTTAGCTGATTGTTTATTACAAGGATTATATTTTTGTATAAATAATAAAATAATAAAATAATAATAAAATAATAATAAAATAATAATAAAATAATAATTAATAATGAGTAATAGGAATAGAGCAGGTGCAACATTATTGCCAAATGATCCCAGATTAATAAGTGGAAACTCATTTGGCAATAATATTTCTATAACTGTTCCACCAACTACAATTTATCGACAATCTTCACAAAAACAAACAAACCAAAACAAAAATCAAAATAATATCAAATCAAAACTGCAACAACATAATATAATATGGATAAAAACAAAAAAAACCCCAATATCAAATACACGAATTAAGAAGTCCATATATACTAATAATTTTAAAAATCGTAAAGATAGTGAACTTAAAGAAATAGAAAATCATTATACTGATCTTGTAAAGCAACTCGAAATAAAAGATAAGTCTATTGATAAACAGTTTGAGTATATAACTAAATTTCTAGATAATGTTGAAGGCAGAGTACTTATGTTTCATATTTACAATGAAAAATATAGTAATATAAGAATAAATAAGCAAAAAGAAATGAATTTAATAAAAACACTTAAAGAATTATCATTTAATTTTTTATTAAATTCATCTAATTTTATCAAATATGGATTTAATCATATAGAAAGCTTATATACAGCTGAACAATTAAAAATTCCATATTTTTTTGATAAATTATTATTACCATTGCCATTAAAACGAAATGATTATATAAATAATGAGAAAGATAAATACCTTAAAGAAATAAATGAACATTATAAAAATCTTGTAAACAAACTCAAAAAAAAAGATAGGTATATTGTTGAACAGTTTAAGTATATAATTGCTTTTCTACATGATGTTCAAAGAAAAATGACAGTTGAAAATATAAGATCTGATGAAATAGAATTAATAGAATTAATAAGCACTATTAAAGAATTATCAACTAAATTTTTAGGTAAATCAACTAATAATAATAGTTCAAATATTAATATAGAAAGCTTATATACATCTGAACAATTAAAAATTCCACTTTTTTTTGATAAATTTATATCATTCGTACAAATAAACCATAATCAAGAAATTATTTCAACTGGTGGAAAAATAAAAATAAACAAACAAAACAAACAAAACAAACAAAACAAACAAAACACAGAAATTAAAAAAGAATATTATAAAAGTAATTCCGGATATTATTATAAATTAAAAAATAATAAATATAGTAGAATTTCAAAAGAAGAATATAAAATAATAAAATAATAAACTAATAAAATAATAATAAAATAATAATAAAATAATAAAATAATAATAAAATAATAAAATAATAATAAAATAATAAAATAATAATAAAAATGGAAATAAAAAATATATATGATGAAAAAAAAAAAATAAAGAAGTTGATGGAATATTATCATATAATAATATATTGATACAAAGTGAATTATTTAATGAAAAAAATGTATATATAGTTGGTGAAAGACATGATACTGAATATACACAATTAGTTGAAAGAGGTATATTGGAGAATGATAATAATATGGTTAATAATTATATTACTTTATATGAACAATTATTTAAAAGAAATATTGAAAAAAATATTGAAATGGATTTTTTTTTAGAAATGGATGCTTCTGATATACAATCTGGTATAGAATATAACATAGGAAATGATAAGTCATGGATAATGGAGTTAAGGAAAAAATGTATAGAAAAAAAAATTGATTATGATAAAAAAAAAGGTGCTAGTATATATGCTTCTTTTTTTCGATATAATAGAATACATTGGATAGATCCAATTTTAAATAAAGATTTTATTTTACAAAAAAAGAAAAATAAAGAGAATATAAAAGAATATGTTAATAATATTTATAAGGTAAATAATTTAGATAAAATATTAAATAATAATTTATCATTTAAAAGAAAAGTTATAGAAGGACCAAAGAATGAGACGATTGAAGTAGAAAATTTATTAAAATATATTAACAAGTTAGATAATAGTAACGATGGTTTGTATTTATATCAATTAATTGAGTTTTATTTAAATAAACAATTAGATAATAATTTAATTTTGAAGAAAGAATTTAATAGAAGTATATTTAGTAGAAATAAAATTATATTTTTAAATATTTTATATGAGTCAATTATGGAAATAATTGCTAATGATAGTTATATTAATATTGATGTTGATCAGGCTAATATGTTTGATATCAAAACATTGTTATCAGTAGAGCAAATGAAAAGACTATTATTTACATTATCAAGAATAGAATTAGATATTTATGTATTATGTAGAATTTGTAAAAATATATCACAAAATATATCACAAAATTATTTAACAAACATTATTATTCATGTTGGAGATGATCATAGTAAGTATTTATTAACTATTTTAGAAAAATTTAACCAATATGATAAAGAAAAGTATGGAGAACAACCACCTTTTATATTTTATAAACGTATAAATAATAAAAGTGCTACTTATAATGATGAAGATTGGAAACTATATAAATCCAATTTAAATGCGTTATTAAAATTCAATTTAAATAAATCAAGATATAATGATATTGCATTATCATTTTCAAAAAAATTATTAGAGAATAATAAATATATACAATTAGATATAGATGATTTTAATTGGAATTTGCATAAAAATCCAAATAGTTCAGGAAGACATGAAAAACGTCAAAGACAAGATGGCGGTAAAAAAAATAAAAAATCAATTTATAAAAGTAAAGCTGGATATTATTATAAGTTAAAAGATAATAAATATATTAGAATATCAAAAGATGAATATAAAAAATTAAAAAAATAATAAATAAAATAATAAATAAAATAATAATAAAATTAAATATTATGTATTTAAAGTTAAATCATTATTTTTAATTAAATATATAAAAATAATATATTTTATACTTTATTAAAATTGTATGAAAAAAAATGCAACATCCAAATTTTAATGTACAAAATAGTCCCCAAAATCTGGGAATGGATTTAATAATGAATGAAAATTATATTAAACATAATGATAATAGTATGAGACAACCAAATTTTAATGAAGCAGCTACTGATACTGGAAGTTCAATTAGTGGTAGTTCGAGTGGAGTTTCACGTTCAACTCGTAGTTCAAAATCATCTCGTAAAGGTCATCATCATCAAAGACATAATCGTCATCAAAGTGATAGCGAAGTTAGTCCATCAGATAGTGTATCATCAGCAGGAACAAGAAGTATAGCATCAGGTTCAAGTGGAAGTTCAAATTCATCCTATGAAGACCGTCGTAAATATGAACGTATGTCTCGTGAAAAACTAATGAGAAAAAAGAGGGAACTTTTATATAAATTTGAGCGTTTAGATAAGCGAAATGGATATTCGCATAATTATACAATGGAAAGTGATTATGCTGAAATGAAGCGTGAATATGATAGAATTATTAATGATAAATCAATTGATGCTTCAGTAAAATTTCAACGTAAAGCACTTATAGCTTTTGCCAGTGGTGTTGAATTTTTGAATGGTAAATTTGATCCATTAGGAGCAAAATTAGAAGGTTGGTCTGAATCAATAAGTGAAGATATTGATAGTTATGATGAAATCTTTGAGGAATTATATGAGAAATATAAAGGAAAATCATCAATGCCTCCAGAGATGCGACTTGTATTTTCACTAGTATCTTCAGGAGTATTATATCATGTAACTAATTCTATATTTACGGGATATAAACAACAAATGCCTGATATTGATAGAGTATTAAATAATAATCCTGAATTAAAAAAACAATTTGCGGCAGCAACAGCAAAAGAGATGGGTTCAGACCAAAAACAAGCTGGTAATCCAATGGCAGGAGGATTAATGGGAATGATGGGAAATATTTTGGGAGGCAGTGGTGGAAATAATGGTGGATTAGATATTGGTGGATTAATGCAAAATCTTGGAGGAATGATGCAACCTCCACCACAACGCCAACAAGCACAAGCACAATATTCTGCACCTCAACGCAATAACGCTCCTCCACAACAACATCCACCTCAACAAAATTTCAACAATATTATGAGGGATATTAATAACAGAATTGATATGGAAACACAATCAGTTTTAACTGATGGTTCTGGAAGTATGAGTATTGGTTCTGATAATATATCAATTGCAAGTGAAAATGACGGAGTTCCACAAAAATTTATTGGTAAAAAGATGATGAGTATGTAAAAACCTTTAATATCATATTATATGCTATTAAATTACAAATTTATATAAAAAAATTTAGTTCTGACACATAAAACCACACGAATGTAGTATTACACTTTTTTGTTGTCAAAACAGGGACACATATGTATCCACTTGTAATAAATTACAAGTAAAGGGCTGGAATACTTAATCTCATAGAGATAGTTTTCCAAATACGTATTTTTCTCCACATACGCAATGATCCAATAATAATTAATAAGGATTAGACATATGTATAAATTATATATTATATCATTTTTTATAGAAGGCGTATATGCCATAAATTTATATATTAATTATGTATTTTTATAGTAAAAAAATTTAGTTCTTACGAACAAGGACACTATTTTGCCCATGCTAACATAAATAATATTAGCATAATATTATATATAGGCACTATCTCTATGATATATAGGTTATCTATGTATTATCTTTCTCCATATACAAAATAATACATAGCGGATTGAATGTTCTTTGTTTTTGGCTGAGGTGTATGTATAAATTAAATTTCACAGCTTAATGATTTCTTTATTTCTCGTATATGAAACTATGACATATTTTTATGTAAAGATATAGTATAAAAATAATAACTAGTATTCTTTATATTCTTTATATTCTTTATATCCTTTATATTTATTTTTTTGTAAGAAATATTTTCCAGAATATATAAGCAAATATCATAGAAACTAATGCGTGTATTAATGAAATAATAATAACAGTATATGATGTTACTGAAATATTTGAGAAGAAATGTGGTAATGATTTAAGTTGAGAATTAGAACATTCACATCTTGAAAAGGATAATCCTGTATAATAAGAATCAGATAAGAATAACCATAATGGATATAATGATACAATATCAACTGCTGAAATAATTACAACTATAGGGAATATTTGTGAAACATAATTTGGTAATACTTTATTATAAGAAGCGGTATATAATGTAAGGATTAATGATAAGAAAACTACTTTAGCAATTGAATACCAAAAAATATATTTAGTAACATCACTTTTAGAGCATTCACAACCACCATTTTCTTGTTTTTTATGAATATGATTAATATACATAATATTTAATCCATATATTAAGATTTGTATGAAAGTAGTAACAACAATAATAGAAAAATCATGACTAGAAAATCTTTTATATCCCATTAATGGTGTAATAAAAGGAATATATTGTTCTAAACTACTAATATCATATGGTGTTTTAACGAAATATTGTTCATATTTATCATAAAATTTTTTACTATATTGATCCATTTTTTTAGTATTTAAAGAAAATCCTTTAAATCCTTTTTTAAAATATAAAATTAATTCAATTATATATTATTTATTACATATATAAAAATTTTCAATCAAAAAAAAATGATATAAACCTAACAGTATATATAATATATTATCAATAAAATTTTTTATAAATAAATAAATAAATAAATAAATAAATAATTAATGTGTGGAATTTGGTATTATTTATCGAAGACATCAGATATAAATGATGCTAAAAATAAATATGCATATTATTATAATAAATTAAAACATCGTGGCCCTGATAAAACTCGTATAACAGAAGTAGATAATACATTATCAGTTTTTCACAGATTATCAATTAATGATTTATCAGATGAGGCGTGTATGCCATTTGAATTAGACGGAATATATCTAATATGTAATGGAGAAATTTATAATCATAAAGAATTAGAAGAAAAATATAATTTTACAACAAAAACAACGTGTGATTGTGAAGTAATTTTACATTTATATAAAAAATATAGTAAAATAGAAAAAAATAGTTATTTAGTGGCAAATAATATATGTAATGAATTAGATGGAGAATATTCATTTATCTTATATGATTCAAATAATAAGAAATTATTAATAGCTCGTGATGAATATGGTGTAAGACCATTATTTATAGGAATTAAACGCAATTTTTATGATTCATTAATTAATATAAATAGTGATTATAATGATATTATTTTCTCAAGTGAATTAAAAGGAATAAATGATGCCGAATATCATACACAACAATTTAAAAGCGGATATTATATGGTAATTGATACACAACAATTAAAAATTTTAGATTATCAATTATATCGTGATGATATTACTATATATGATAAACTGAAATTTAATAATGATACACAAGAAATTATATTGAAAAAGATAAGAGAAAAATTAGAAAAAGCAGTAGAAAAGAGGATTAAAAACTCAGACAGAAAAGTTGCGTGTCTTTTATCAGGTGGTTTAGATTCTTCATTAATATGTGCGATAGCAAGTAAATATTTTGAGCCATATACACTTGAAACATATTCAATTGGAGTGGAAGGTTCTCCTGATTTAATAGCTGCACAAAAAGTAGCAGATCACATTAAATCAAAACATACAAGTATTATAGTAACACAACAAGAAATGTTAGATGCTATTCCAGAAGTCATTAAAACAATTGAGTCATATGATATAACTACAGTTCGTGCATCTGTTCCAAATTATCTCTTAGTTCATTATATATTAAAAAAATCAGATGCAAAAGTAATTTTATCAGGAGAATATAGTGATGAAGTATTTCTTTCATATATTTATTGTAAATATATAAAAGATCCTAAATTATTTTATCAAGAAGAAGCACGATTAATTAATGAAATTCAATTTTTTGACAGCTTACGTGCTGACAGATGTATATCATCAGCTTCATTAGAAGCACGAGTTCCATTTAGTGATAGAGAATTTGTTAAGTATATTATGGAAATTCAACCATTAATTAAAATGCCATATATGTATAATAATATAGAAAAATATTTACTAAGAAAAGCATTTGATGATAATGAAAAGACACTTCCTAATGAAATTCTTTGGAGAACTAAAAATGGATTTTCGGATTCTATTACAAAAAAAACACAAAGTTGGTATGAAATTATTCAAGAATATATAGAAACACAAATTAATGATGAAGAATTTACTAAAAATAAATCTAAATATACTCATATAGAAATACCAAATAAAGAAGCATATTATTATATAAAAGTATTTAAACAATATTATCATAATGAAGCAATAATTCCATATTATTGGTTACCTCGTAATAGTGAAGGTAAAATATTTACACAAAATCCAAGTGCTCGAGCATTAATAGATATTTTTGATGATTAAGTTTTATATATAATTTTCATATTCATATATAAATTCATTCAATCAGCACAAATATTAGCAGATATATATGAATAAAAAATCAAAACATATATTTTTTTAAATATATAATAAAATCTTTATTATAATTAATTATACAAAAAATTAAATAATAAATATGAAACATAAAAACAAAAATAAAAAATCTAATTCTAATTCTAAATTTAGCTTATATAATAGAAATTTATATGAACGTATAAAGAATATATTATTAATTAATAAATTAGAAAAGGAAAGTCTTAATACTCATTATGAAATGCCAGAAATAAAAATATCATCTGTAAAAGAAAACATTAATGATATTATAAAACAACTAAATAATTATACTGAATTATCAAAAAAAGAGAAAGAAAATATAGTAATGTTATTTGATTTTGAATTTAAAGATATGTATGTAAAAGATGACTTTATCAAAGAATATGGAGATTATTATCAAATAAACATATTTGAAAATAATACAAATCAATTAACAATAGTTCATAGTTTAGCATTAATTTTTCTAAATAAAAAAACACATGAATGTGAAATATATCAAATTCATATGCCATATTATTCAAATATAGAAATATTGGATTTATTTAATATAATGAAAAATAAATATAATTCTACAAAAAAGAAAGTTGATTTAAAGAAATATAAAGATTATTTTATGAATTTAAATGAATATTATAAATATTGTAATTATAAGATACCACAACATCAAGATAATGAAAATATTTTTATTGAATATGATGTACGATTTAATATATTTAAGGATTATGAAAAACGTTATGAATTAGCATATTTTAATAAATTATCAAATAATCAAGTTACAAATCATATTAATTATTTTAATGAAAATTATGCAATTCCAAAAGCAAAAATTGGTATATTTTATAATATATTATATAATTTATTAACCCAATTTACAATAATTAACAAAGGAGATAAAGATTTCTTTATATTCATAAATAGTTTAAAATTATTTTCAAATAAATTTAAAACTATATTATTTAATAAAAAGCAACTTGATAATATTAAGTTAAAAGATATAGAAAAAGGAGTAAAAATAGATAAGATAGTTCGTGTAGATATTGATTCAATATATTCAAAATATGGATATAATAAGATGGAATTTGGTAAAATAGATTATTGGGATGCTCGAGATGAAATATTACGTATCAAGAAAGATAATGATAAAGATATTGAATATACAACAAATACTATAAATTTAAATGATAAAGAAAAGCAAAAGAATATGAGATTATTAAAATTACGTGATGTATATAATAAATATATAGTTAAAACACGTGGTAAAAAAACAAAGGTTCTTAAATATATTCAAAAGC
>Ga0181590_10004758_pt1 | contig 11279 bp, 9 predicted proteins | sample 071ome_34_FD_132446 | JGI IMG/M metagenome (GOLD analysis project Ga0181590, IMG submission 132446) | Coastal salt marsh microbial communities from the Groves Creek Marsh, Skidaway Island, Georgia - 071411BT metaG (megahit assembly) | ecosystem: Environmental > Aquatic > Marine > Intertidal zone... | reverse complement strand
CTCTAATTTCTAGTGTTGTTTCATCACTATCATACAGTGTCCTTACGTCTGCAAATGTTTCAAAGTCATTTACATTACAGACATCAATTTCACTACTTAAAACTATATTATCTTCCAGTGTTAGTATTATTGGCTTAATATCCTTATCAGTTTTAACTATTTGAATGTTAGCAGGCCCTTTAATCAATGACGATTCTTTTGCTATATTCAAACCAAGTTTTTTATAAATCTCATCTTGGACTAAGATTTTAAAAACTTTCTCGTTCTTAAAATAAATAACAAGCTTTTTAATTTCTTTTTGATTGGAGTTATTGAAATATAGGTAATTCCATTGGTCAGATACGAAAGGATTTGTTGTTGAAGGTTTTCCTAGTAGGTACAAAACTTGATCTTTAGATAAGCCTGTATCAATTTTGTTCAGCTTTTCTTCATCGATCAATTGACCTTGATTAATAGATATTGTGTATGACTTTGTATTGAATTTAGAAAAAGTTTTCTCTATAGATGATGAGATTCCATCAAAAAAGTTATTTATGCTTGCGCTAGCTTCCATGGATACTAGCGCAAGAATTAAAAAAGGTAGTATTTTACGAGCACTGATTGATTTCATCATGCTGGATTATAGCATTTTATGACCTCATCAGTCATATATTCAATTTTTGATAATCGATATAATCTCATCTGTTAATCTTTGTGGACCATCTTCGCCACCAACAATTCTATGTAATATCCCTTTTTCCTCATAAAATTTAATGATTGGCTCAGTTTGTTCGCTATAGACTTTCAGTCTGTTTGTAACAGTTTCTTCATTATCATCGGCCCTTTTAACAAATACCCCATCATCATCACATTTATGTCCTTCTTTGATATCTGAAAAATATTCATTCTCTATCTTACCGCACTTATTACATGTGACCCTTCCTACACATCTTTTTATTATAAGATCTGTTGGTACGTCTATTAAAAAAACATACTCTAGCGATACATTTAGATCGGTCAACAACGTATCCAAACTAGAGGCCTGTGATAAATTTCTTGGGAAGCCATCTAGAATGAAACCATTTTTGCAATCTTCGGATGTTATTTTTTTAGAAACTAATCCCAATACAATTTCATCGCTAACAAATTTTCCTGATGACATTATTCTTTTTAACTCTTCACCCATTTCAGAACCTGATGCTGTTTCTGCTCTCAACAAATCACCTGTTGAAATTTGAGGAATATTAAATTCAGTCTCAATTTTTTTTGATTGAGTCCCTTTGCCTGAACCAGGCGCACCTAAAAAAAGTACATTCATAGACATTCTCCTGTTTTGTTTATAGTAGTGGTGCTATGACAAGACTTACAATTGCCATAACGTTAATCAGTATATTCATCGATGGTCCAGAGGTATCTTTTAAAGGGTCGCCTACAGTATCTCCAACTACAGTTGCTTTATGAGTATCTGATCCTTTACCACCATGATTGCCTTTCTCAACATATTTTTTTGCATTGTCCCAAGCTCCACCAGCATTGGACATTGTCAGTGCAAGTAGTATGCAACTTACAAGACCACCTCCAAGTAGACCTCCTAACATTTCAGGACCAAACATTAGTCCAACAATAACCGGAGAAAAAACAGCAATAGCACCTGGGAGCACCATTTTTTTCAATGCAGCTTCAGTCGCTATCTCTACACATTTTTGATTATCTGGTTTACCAGTTCCCTCGAGTAAGCCAGGAATTTCTTTAAACTGTCTTCTAATTTCATTAATCATCGTATACGCAGCATCACCAACTGCAGTTATAGTTAGTGATCCAACTAGAAACGGAATCATACCTCCTATAAATAATCCTATAAGTACATTAGTATCGGTTAGTAATAGCTGTATTGGCTCTTTGCCTGATAACATATGACTGTGGTTAACCTCTTGAACAAAGGCAGTTATTATTGCCAAGGCAGCAAGAGCAGCCGCTCCTATAGCAAAACCTTTTCCTATAGCAGCGGTTGTATTTCCTACTTCATCGAGACTATCTGTTATTTTTCTTGTATCTTCACCCAGTGCGCCCATCTCAGCGATCCCACCAGCGTTATCTGCAATAGGACCATACGCATCAATAGCCATTGTAATTCCGACAGTAGCTAACATACCAACTGCAGCTATTCCCACGCCATACAATCCAGCAAAATGATTTGATAAGAAGATTATTACAACAAGAGTTAATATTGGAATGACAACAGATTGAAGGCCAATTGATAAACCTGTAGTAATAACAGTTGCAGATCCAGTTTGACCTTGCTCTGCAATTTTTCTAACCGGTGCACCACCTGTATAATATTCTGTTACCAGGCCGATGATAATTCCCCCAATTGTTCCAGATAGAACTGCAAACCAAGCATTTTCTGTTACACCAAGAGATATAATTAGGTAGTAAGCTAAAATGATAAAGGAGATTGCGGCAGCAAAGGTTCCACCTCTTAGTGAATTTGCAATGTTTGTTTCATCACTACTTTTCCTTGAAGCTAAGGATTTTATAATAAGTATACCTATTATTGAACATATCAATCCTAATGATGCCAAGGCTAGAGGAAGAAACATCAGCGTCTCTCTTGTTCCAAGTTGGATTAGATCTGCTTGAATCATTGTCGATGCGATAGCTATCGTTGCAATTATAGCGCCACAATATGATTCAAAAATATCCGAACCCATTCCAGCAACATCACCAACATTATCTCCTACGTTATCTGCAATAACACCTGGGTTTCTAGGATCGTCTTCTGGGATATTTTTTTCAACTTTACCAACTAGATCTGCGCCTACATCAGCTGATTTAGTAAAAATTCCTCCACCCACTCTTGAGAATAATGCTACCGTTGATGCGCCCATACCAAAACCATGAATTGTAGAAGCGGTTTCTGGATCGGAACCATATAATATATATAAAAGTCCAAGGCCAAGAAGTCCCATTGCTGCAACTGTAAGTCCCATAATTGAACCTCCAAAAAAAGCAACAGATAAACTATCACTTACACCTGAATTCTGAGCAGCTGTTGCTGTTCTAACGTTTGCTTTTGTTGCAGTGTACATACCTATGAATCCAGTAATTGATGAACTTAAAGCTCCAACAATAAAAGCAATTGTGCTATCAAGACCAAGGCCTATATATATTCCGACTATCAAGATTAAAGAAAACATAAATAGAATTGAGTATTCTTTTTTCATAAATGCCATAGCACCTAAGTGAATTTCATCAGAAATATCAGTTAAATTCTTATCGCCAGCAGGGTATTGTTTTACTACTACATATAGTCCATATGCAGTAAGCAGACCCACAAATCCAAGTATTATTGGTATTAAATCCATGTTAAATCACCGTTTCTCTATTTTTAGTTTTTCTTTTGACATTCTTACATATAATACATATATGGTAAGCAAGTATCGAAATGAGACTATCAGAAAAAAGAGAAGGTTTGAAGAAAAAACTAGTTGGGAAGAAATTAATAATCCTATTAAAGACAGGGCCTCGCACAAAGTTAGAGCGCTATTCGCAGTTGCGGCAGTTTCAATTATAGCAGCGTTTTATTTAAGTCATATCTACAACATACAAATTACAAATCATGAGCTTTACACTGTAAAGTCAGAAGACAACAGAATACGCATAAGACCAATAGAACCTATTCGTGGAAATATTTACGATAGGAATGGTACTGTTTTAGCAGAGAGCTTCGATACATTTGATATAATCGCAAAAAAAGAGAATATTAAATCAGTTGATAATTTTCTAATTAATGCCAATAAAGTTTTTAAATTTAATAGTGATCAAATCAATGAAATTAAATCTCAATTCTCAAACAAAAAATTAAAAGAAGTCACTCTAAAAAATAATACTACAATAGAAGAATTTACAAAATTATCTGTCGATCAATATTTACTTCCAGAGATGGAATTAATAATAAAATCAAATAGAAGATACATTTACCCCGAGGCAACATCACATTTGCTTGGTTATACAGGCAAGCTATCTGAAAATGACCTTGATTCAGTGATAAAACTAAAAGATGGTATGACGAGTGTCGGTAAAACTGGTATCGAAAGATTTTATCAAAATCTTTTATCAGGAACTCCTGGATATGAAAAATTAGAGACGAATGCAAATAATGAAATTATTAGAGTATTAGAAAAAAAACCTGCTCTTAAAGGTCAAGATATTTTTCTTACCATTGATGCTAATCTTCAAAAATTTTCATATGGACTATTAAAAAATAAAAAGGGTTCTATAATTATTATGAATCCAAAAAATGGAGATATCCTGGCTTTTGTTAGCCATCCAGGCTTTGACAATAATTTATTTGTAAATGGTATTTCATCAAAAGATTATAAAAAACTTTTAAATGACAAGGCGAGACCACTATTTAATAGAGCTCTTACAGGTCAATACCCGCCAGGTTCAACTCTAAAACCATTTTTTGGTTTGGTAGCATTGGAGGATAGTATAATTGATAAGTCAAAGTATATAGGGTGCTCAGGAGAATACAAATTGAAAAATTATAAAAGGCCATTTAAGTGCTGGAAGAAAGATGGACACAAGGATGTCAATCTATCCTCAGCAGTTGCCGGCTCATGCGATGTATTTTTTTATGACCTAGCCAAAATATCAGGAATAGACTTTATGCATGAAAAATTAAAAAAATTTGGTTTTGGCGAAAAGACATTCATTGATTTGTATGGTGAAAAGCTGGGTCTACTTCCATCACGAGAATGGAAAAATCAATCTAGACAAGCTCCTTGGTATCCAGGTGAAACATTAAACATAGGTATTGGTCAAGGGTATTTTCTTGTTACCCCAATACAATTAGCAAATGCAACAGCACTGTTAGCAAGTGGAGGTGAGAGCATCACACCTCACTTATTTTTAATGAGTATGAATAATAATAAAGCTGAACAATATGGTTACAATGAAAATAAAATTAAAATTGATATCGATCATGATAGCTTGCATGTAGTTAATGAATCGATGTGGAGAGTGGTTTACGATAAAAAAATTGGAACTGCCTCTCATCTCAAAGAAATTGAAGGAGTTGAGTTCGCAGGTAAGACTGGCACAGCACAAGTTTATAACCTAGATAAAGGTAAAACTGGTAAAAAATCATTGCAGGATCATGCCTTATTTATAAGTTTCGCACCTTTTGAAAATCCTGAGATTGTTGTTTCTGTAATCGTTGATAATGGCGGAAGCGGGTCAGCTGTTGCAGCTCCTATAGCAAGAGATGTTATGAATTTTTACTTCAAAAAAATAAAAAAACAGGTTGCAGCACGATGAATTATGATTCTACTCAATTTGGTGGCTTTTCATCTTTATTCAAATTAGACGTGAAGTTACTCACCATAGTTATGTCTATTGTCATAATAGGATTAACTACTTTATATAGTGTATCAAATGGTGATATTAATCTAGTTATTAAACAAATCGTAAGAATTCTAATTGGTATGTCTGCTATGGTATTTCTTGCACAAATTCATCCAGACAATTTTAGATTATTTTCTCCCGTTTTATACTCTATAGGCATACTTTTATTAATCCTTACAATATTTTTCGGAGTAGGTAAATCTGCTGATCGTTGGCTAGATTTCTATTTTTTTAGATTTCAGCCATCAGAGTTGATGAAACTTTTTGTGCCACTTATGATTGCCTCATTTTATTCTGATAAATCATTACCTCCCCGACTTAAAAATCTTGTAATTGCAGTTGTTATCATCATAGCCCCCGCTATCCTTATCGCTAAACAACCAGATCTTGGTACGGCTATTTTGATTACTAGTTCAGGTATAATTGCTATATTACTCTCAGGCATAAAGCTATCTCATATTTTCCTAGGATCTGCAGTAGCGATAGGAGCAATCCCATTACTTTGGTCGTTCATGTATGATTATCAAAAATCAAGAATACTATCTTTCTTCAGTCCTAATCAAGACGTCTTGGGTTCCGGGTACCATCTAGCTCAATCAAAGATTGCTCTTGGATCAGGCGGTATGTTTGGAAAGGGTTATAACAATGGCACACAATCTAAGCTAGATTTCCTTCCTGAAAATCATACGGACTTTATATTTTCTGCATTTGGAGAGGAGTTTGGTTTTGTAGGCGTTTCTATATTGGTAATATTATATGTTTTGGTAGTTTTTAGGGGCATGAGTATCTCAATTAAAGCAACAGATAATTTCTCAAGAATATTATCTGGAACTTTAATTTTAACTATTTTTTTATATGTACTTGTTAATATAGGAATGGTTGTGGGTATACTTCCTGTTGTTGGGGCACCTTTACCATTTATGAGTTATGGGGGCACATCTATGTTAACTGTATTTGCTGCACTTGGAATTATAATGTCTATCAAATCTCACCAAAGACTAATGAGGAAATAATGAAATATATAATTATCTTTATGGCAATATTTTCCAGCTTAAATATATCAGCAAATAGTTCATACAATTCGGATCTAGTTAGAGATTTCATTGATGAGATGCATAACAAACACAAATTTGATAAAGAAGAATTACAAAAATTATTTAGTACAATAAAAGAAGAAAAAAAACTTAAAAAATTTTTTAAAAAAGCACCAGAGCGAAGACTTACATGGAATGGGTGTGAATTAAAGGAAAAAAAATGTATTAACTATAAAGGGTTATTTGTAAACAAATCAAACATTGAAAATGGCAGAAAATTTATGTCAGATAATTCAAAAATATTAAAAAAAGCACAAGATAATTTTGGAGTACCAAAAGAGATTATTACTGCCATTATAGGTATTGAGACTAGGTATGGTAAAAACTTAGGAAAATTTAAAACTTTTGATACACTCGCATCCTTGTCTCTCGGACCAAACAAAGGAAGAAGACATCAGTTTTATAAAGCTGAGCTCGAAAATTTTTTATTATTATGTAGGGAAAATAACTTAAACCCATCTGTCATAAAGGGTTCTTATGCTGGCGCACTCGGCAAGCCACAGTTTATATCGAGCTCTTATAGAAACTATGCGATTGATTTTGATGGCGATAAATATGCTGACTTATGGGATTCAAATGCTGATGTTATAGGGAGCGTGGCAAATTATCTCAAAAGAAATGGGTGGAAAAGAAATGGTAAAATTTTAACAGACCTAACAAAGGATAATGACCAGTCATATCTTGAGAAACTTTCCAAAAAAACTTACAAGCCACACATTTACTATGAATATTTATATAAAAATAATATTACATCACGAGAGAGTATAGATTTTAAAGAAAAACTCTCAGTAATAAAAAGAATAGAGGGAAACGACAAAATTTATAGCTTTGGTCATAATAACTTTTATACAATTACTCGTTATAATAGAAGCAGGCTTTATGCCTTGGCAGTTTATACATTGGCTGAAGAAATAAAAATACAATAACAGTTATACTTGTTATGGTAATATAAAACATATGGTCAAGTTTATAAGTTCAATAATTTTAAGCCTCTCGGTTGTATGTCTCTCCTACGCATCACCAATTCCTCCTGCTCCAAAATTAAATGTGAAATCTTATGTATTAATGGATTTTGATAGTGGAATGATATTAGCTTCATCCAATAAAGATTTAACACTGCCACCCGCAAGTATCACTAAGATGATGACTGCATATATAGCATTCACAGAGCTGAATGCGAAAAATATCTCTTTAGACGAAGATATTTTAGTAAGTAAAAAAGCTTGGAAAACTGGTGGTTCAAAAATGTTTATAGAAGTAGGTAAAAAAATAAAATTAAGAGATATACTGCAAGGAGTTATAACTGTATCAGGGAATGATGCTAGTGTGGCGCTTGCTGAACATATCTCAGGAGATGAAAAAACATTTTCTACTTACATGAATCAAATTGCAGATAATATAGGGCTTGAAAATACCAATTATACAAATTCTACAGGACTTCCGAATGACAGTTTATATACAACTGCAGAGGATATAGCTACATTATCAAGATCTTTAATTACAAATTTTCCTAATTTATACAAGCTTTACTCGACTAAGTCATTTACCTTTAATGAAATCAAACAGTACTCAAGAAATAAACTATTGTTCATAGACGATAATGTTGATGGAATCAAAACAGGCTTTACAAGTGCCGCAGGATATTGTTTAGCAAGCTCAGCAAAACGGGGATCGAGAAGATTAATTGCTGTTGTAATGGGCGCCCCTAACCCAGATGTAAGAATTCAGTCTAGTCGAACATTGTTAGAATATGGCTTTAGGTTTTTTGAAACCCACAAACTATTTAAAAAAAATGAAGCAATTTCAAATGCAAATGTCTACGGTGGAGACAAAACTGAAATAAAATTTGGCGTCGAAGAAGACAGATCCATAACTATCCCGAGGCGTCAAAAGAAAAATTTAAAATATCAATATGTAATAGACAGAAAGCTGACCGCGCCAATTAAACAAAATGAAACTATAGGGTTCATGCATGTAAAACTAAATGATGAAATTCTACAAACCTATAAGTTGACTGCACTAGAGAATGTAAATCAGGGATCTTTATACCGAAGAACAGTTGATTCTTTATTAATGGACTTATAATGTCGCAGACAGAAACTGTTTATCTAGATGGAAATTATACGCAAAAAAATGAAGCAAAGCTTTCTATATTAGATAGAGGATTTTTATTTGGTGATGGTGTATACGAACTCGTTCCTATCTATAATCGACATATTTTCTATGTTGAAAACCATCTTAAGAGACTAAAAAGCAGTTTAAACTCAATTAACATAGACTCGTCGATTATAGATGACATGCAAATAATAGATATTATCAAAGATCTTGTTTCTAAAAATAATTACATTAATCATTACATTTACATACACATATCGAGAGGCGTAGATAAAACAAGAAACCATATTTATGCAAAATCAGGTAAGCCCACAGTACTTATAATGGGTGAAAGTTACATACCTTTTAGCAAACAAGATATTAAAAAAGGTAAAAGAGCAATTTGTGAGGATGATTATAGGTGGCTTAAGTCAAATATTAAATCTACTTCTTTGCTAGCTAACGTATTAATTAAAAATAAAGCCTACGATAAAAAGGCATACGAAGCTTTATTAATACGAGATGGATATCTCACAGAAGGCTCTGCGAGTAATGTTTTTATTGTAACTAATAATGTCATTAAGACACCTGTTCTCAGTAACAAACTACTACCCGGCATCACAAGAAAATTTTTAACTGATCTCATTAAAAAATATAATATTGAATTCTCTGAATGCGAAATTTCAAAAGATGATTTATTTGAATCTGATGAAATTTTTTGTTCAAGCTCAACAAACCCTGTTGTTCCTATAACTCAATTAGACGATAAGGTAATATCAAAAGAGGCTGGCCAAGTATCAATGACACTATACCAACACGCTCAGAACTTTATTAAAGAATTCCAATCATAAAAAAAACCGCTAAATCTAGAATTTAGCGGTTTATAATCTTACGCAATAAACGTAAATGTTTATTTAGGCTGGCATTCGTAAGCTGCTGCTTTCATTTCCATAGCCTTAGCTGTACATGCATCGCGAGATGATACAGGACCAACTTCTTCAAAACGATCGAAATCATTTTCAATTGGATAAACTTTCACCATATATTCTGATGGAGCAGATGTTCCGCCACCGCATGCAGTGATAATTCCTGTAAGTAGTAGTACAGATAGAAGTTTAAAATGTCTCATTTGACCCCCTTAGTCGTAATTACATCTACTACTTTATCACAATTCATTTCATCATTTATATATATTTATACCCCTAATCCTATATTTATGATTAATTGTTGTTTGACATCTGTCTAATGGACACATCAGTTTTACTTATAAACTGATAATATATTTTGATATTAGGAATATTTATGACTAAAATGTTAGAGGGGTATTACATTATTAGCATTTGCTAATAATGTACATTTAATTAAATGGAAAAAAATTATGAAAAAAGACAATAAAAAAGTCTCAGATTCTAAAAGAGGTTTTCTTAAAGGTTTAGGTACTGTAGCTGCAGCTACACCTATTATTGGTTCTATGTTTGGTTCCGATGATGCTAATGCCGCTAAAGCCGATCATACTATGTATTTAAGAGGTACATATTTTGAATCTTGTACATGTGACACTATTTGTCCATGTCTTCTTCTTTTAGATCCTACTCAAGGTTTCTGTAAAGCTTTCTTGACATGGAATATTGAAAAAGGTCACGTTGGAAATGTTGATGTGAGCGGCTTGAATGTTTCTATGTGGTTGAATGCACCAGAAAACCTTTTGAAAGGGCAATTTGAGATGGCAGTTTATATTGACCAGAGAGCAAACGATGCACAGTTTAATGCATTAAGAGAAGCTTATCACGGAGCCCACGGCGGACACTTAGGTGTTATAGCTAGTTTAGGTAAAGGTGAAAAAGGCGCTCCTCGTGAATATTTACCAACTAAAAGAGCAAAAATTACATATATGGTCAATGCTCCTACAAGACACGTGATTGTAGAAGGTATTGCTGAAAATAAAATGGAACAACTTGGAGGCGCGGGCGGTCGTCCAGTCGTAGTTCACGACACACCTCTAGCAGTTGCGCCACCATACCCAATTACTGTAAGTAAAGCTTCAAAGCTTACATACAATGATCATGGAATTAGCCATTCATGGGAAGGCGGAAACGGCTTAAGCTCACCATTCGTTTACTTCGATGGTGCGAACAAGCAAGAAGCTATAGAAGTATAACTTCTAGTATGTATCATATGGCCTGTATTTTCTGCAGGCCATATCTGTTTTGAGAGACCAATGATAGACAAAATAATGCAAGCTCCACTTAAAGATCGAATGATAGTTTACGTTGGTGTCGCATGTGTTTTATTATTTTCTTGGCTATACATACTAGGTATGGGATGGCACATGAACACTCTTCCCTTTATTGATAATCCATCAACTATGAATATGGATATGTCTAATGACAATATGGATATGGAAAAAGATAAAATGGAGATGGGAAAAAGTGACATGGAAAAATCCATGGATATGGATAAACCTATGGCTATGAATTCTGATTCGAGCATTATTACAGAGGTATTAACTTGGATGCCTCCAATGGGTAATACGTGGGTTTTTAGTGATTTCTTTTTATTATTTATGATGTGGGCTGTGATGATGATAGCTATGATGACACCATCAATCCTTCCAATGCTGTTATTATATACAACGCTTAATGCGCGCAAGAAAATGCAAGGTCAGGAATCAGCATCTCCAATGATTCTTCTATCAGGTTACTT
>Ga0181590_10004750_pt1 | contig 11284 bp, 9 predicted proteins | sample 071ome_34_FD_132446 | JGI IMG/M metagenome (GOLD analysis project Ga0181590, IMG submission 132446) | Coastal salt marsh microbial communities from the Groves Creek Marsh, Skidaway Island, Georgia - 071411BT metaG (megahit assembly) | ecosystem: Environmental > Aquatic > Marine > Intertidal zone... | reverse complement strand
CCACTTGTCGGAACCTTTGCATCAATTAAACTTGCTAACTGATATAAACAAGCAAATAGGGATTCTCCTAGAACTGCTTTCTCCGGTGCTAAATTACCTTCTCCAACTATTGTTTGATTACCTGCTAGATGAACTAGGTTTGACGTAGTAATTATCTCGTTGCCCGAGGTGATGTTTACAGTTGATTGAGATTGAATATTTATATCACCGCCGCTGAGTTCAATAGATGAGCTCGTACCCGAATGTTCTATCTCGATTCCACGATCTTGTCTGATATTAATTCTAGATCCTTTCAACTGCATCGTAAGACCTTTGTTTACAGTAAACCAGATCTTAATTTCCTCGTCTCCATCAAAGAGAACGATATGGCTTCCTAGATATTCACCTTCCTTTTCAAGCTCCTCCTTTGCAGTGCTCTCAAGCTCATGAATCGAATAATACTCAGGAGAATACGGATTTCCATTGTTAAATCTTACGATAACTATTCCACCCTTTTTCGGCACTGATAAAGATCCAGCCTTACCGTCTTGTCCAAAGAACGTACTCTTTTGGGCAGGATACGCCCATGGAAGATCATCAGCCTCTAAATCATCGTGAATCCCAAATACTCTAATCTTACAACGTCCCTCTCTTCTTGGATCATTCGCATCCTCAATCGTTCCCATGAACGACTTATCTACATAATCCTCATTTCTAGTATTTACGTCGTGATTCATATTAATTTATACTATTATTATTGGTACACGTTTCCACTTGGAGGATCCTTTCTTTCAGGTACAGTGTCTCCGTTTGAACTGTATCCAATATCATATACGTCTCCAATTGATTCAACTGGAGGATTAATGAATTCAGCGGCTGCCTCAAGTGCTTTGTTTATTCCAAGCCCGTCTCCAATTTTAGCTATTCCGTCCATTGCCTTTTGACCTGCTCTAGCTAAATCATCTCCGATAACTGGTAATCCGCTTAGGAATGAACCAATATTCTCAGCAGTAGATCCGATGTTTCTAGCTCCCCATGGATTTCTAATTGAAGTTTTAGAACTGTCTTCATATAGTCGAGTTCCATCTCCAAATTTGTGTTCTTCTTCAACCCATCCTACTTTTATACCGAACTTATTAGATTCCTGTTGTCTGTTGTCTCCACCTACACTTATCTTGTATCCATATGGAGTTGACTTAGAAAAATCAAATTCGCATTGTCTACAGCTATATTTAATATATCCGTATTGATCCATCACATTAGTCAGCATGTTTCCACCACCAACGATGTTTCCAATAGATCCGGTGTTTATACCCAAAGTCTGAGCTATTTGTTGAGATGCTCCAGGTAAACGATATCTTAGATTTCTAAATTCTGCTACATAAATGTCTACACTAAACCATCTTAAGTTATCTGGAACTCTTTCGCGTCTATACTTGTTATCAAATATTGAATTTCTATAAATTGCGGCTATTTCTGCCATTCTAAGATCTACTGCCTCAAGTGTATCAATATCTAAGGTTACTCCCTTAGTTTTCCAGGCTTTAGACTGATCTGTTGCATACTCATGGAGTTTGTCTAGACCTGATATAGACTGAAAATACCAAGGAGCCTGGAATGTAAGATATCTTAATATTTCCTTAAACGTCTTTATTCCATCGGCCTCTGCTGTATATCCTCGGCTGATTAAGAATGGGGCAGCTCCTAATAAGGACTTGTCATTATCAGAAGTATTAAAAAGAGGACTTTGCCATAACTGATTCTCAGAAACAATTGACTCACTCTCGAATGTAGTGTTTTCATCAAACTTAAAATCAAGCGCAAAAGTTAAATATGTAGGCTCGTCAAAGGCATCAAGATATTGACCCTTCCTAAAGCTCCTCATTTTGTTATCTATACCTATAAAATTATGCATCCTTAGTCAATTATATTTTCTCCTATCCAGTTCATTCTACATAGATCAAATTCCGTTGAGAATCCAGTATCTGAATCATAGACATATCTTATACCAGATACATAATATGTTCCAGTTAGTAGGACATCCGCAATCTGCTCCCCTTCATTCTTAAATTCAACCCCATTTTCAAACTTTTTAGGTTTGTCAGATATTTGAGAATTTCTCATCACCGCAGAGTCAGCCGTGTTAAACATGTTTACTTTAATCGAGCTGCCTCTAACTACCTGTAAATTTATACCTGCGGTCTCAGCCTTAAGCTTTACCTTTTTAAGCTCTGATTTATTATGATCATTTATAAATGAAGCAGCATTCCACTCCCGATGCGTATTTCCATAATCTATATTAACCCACTTCTTAACCATGTTATCTTTTAGGATATCATCCGCTGGAACTAGGCTCAATTTTTCGTTGGCTCCTTGAATCTCAACTGGTTTGATATAGAATTTTGTAAACTTTTCACCATCATTAAGCATGTGATCATAGTAGTATATCTGTCTTCGATATCCTTTATTCTTGAGAACTGAACCAACATCTCCAAGTAAAGAATGAGCTCTGATATATTCCGGTCTAGTTTTAAATCTAAAATCATTAGTTAACTGTAATACAGAAAGGATGTTCTCAGTTCCTTTATCTGTTCCTTTTCCTTGAATACTTCTAGTTAATTCAAGCTCTGACGGATCGACTCTTTGTTCAGGTGTAAGATCTAACTCCCTAGAATTTTGTAGCTGTAGTGAAACGTTTACAAAGGTCAGGTTAAAATACTTATCAATAAAACAATCGAAAAAAGTATCTTCATCTAAATAAGAATGTCTAGCTATGTGATCTATAAAATACAGACTGTTACGGTTAGGATTAATCCAGGTCATAGTATCATTAGTTGAGCTATCATTTTCTGAGAACCCAAGATCTAAGTCAGCTGCTAATTTACGTAGGGCTTCCTTAGATCCCATTGATCTATATGCCTTAGATAAGTTATTGTATATTTTAGGCACATACATTTCCCCACTCATTATGAACTCTGCGCTGTTTCCGGCAGTTTCAGCATCCATGAAAGGATCTTGATCACTCTTTATGCTAGTGATTAAGAAATCCATTCTAATAGGCTTTAGGGAATTACCTGATACCTTCATGTATAGACTAAGTATTGGATTATTTCTTGGATAATTAGGCCCAGATAGGGCACCCAATTCATCCTTAAATATGATCTTTATTTTTGGGAGTATTCCAGTCTCATATACAATTAGAGAATCTATCGAAGTTACTTGAGCCCCGTTAATCATAACATACGGAGATGTAGATCCAGCTGAAGATTCGGATCCCATAGTATTAGAACCTGACTTATAGAAAGGATTCTGTCCAGAAGACGAGGATGTGTCCGCTGTGAATAGCTCTCTTTGCGCTATCTTAGGTTGCTGTGTTACTTTTAACTGTTGCTTAAATGCCATTAAATAGAAAGATTATCTTTTAATAGTGCGGCTTGTAATCTGGTTCTAGATATAGGAACTGGACAGTTTTTCTTATTAACTCCAGTAACATCCTCCCCAAATACAACTCTGCCATCTTTAATTTTAACATTCTTATCTCCAGGCTTATTTACATTAGGAGGTAGAATCATCCCTGCTTTTTTCTTAAGGTTCTCTAATCGATCTTTATCCTTTTTAGACTTTGGATCCAGGAGCGGGCTAGTAGACTTTTCTTCTTTCTGGTCTCGCTCTCTAATCTCTCTAGGATTTACGTACATCGAATCTAATACGGCTGCGGCTGGGCCGAGCAATATGTCTCCATATTCTATTGAGAACGGATTGGATATTCCATTATATTTTAGAAGTACATCCCACTTTCCCTGATCTCCATACGTTCGGTCTGCGATTAGATCCGGTCGCATGCTCTCGTATTCTCCAACTAGAATTCCACCTCCACCTCCGCTTATATCTGTAGGAAATTTAAAGGTGCTGCTAATTAAGTCGGTCATGTCTTTGCCGATTCTCTTAAATATCTTCTTCTTTTCAATCAGTTTACTTATCAGCATATTAGTCTTTTGTTTTTAGTTGGACAAAATAATCCTGCAGTATCTGGCTACGTCCGTATCCTTCTCCATAGAATGAAGATACTCTGCTTCTATACGAGTCAGCCAGCTTTTCTATTTCCTTCATGCTAGGTCCATCTCCTGCGTTGTTCAAATTACTTGAAGCATTTGCCGCAGATTGATTAGTCGGATTATCCTTAATCGCGGTTAACTTCTCTGCGCTTGTACCTGCTTCAACGATACCTGCTCCTTGACCTGCTGCATCTGCGCTGTCAGGATTCAAAGGAACTCCGTCAAAAGCTGCGTTTTGCCTAGCAGTATTTGCCTCCCCATATGAGTTACTCGCGCTGCTAGGAGGAGGAAGAGGAGTAAAGCTCATTGCTCCGTTACCTAGGTTGAATATCGATTCTAGATCCTGTTTTGCTCTAGGCCTTCCGTGTTTGAGAGTCACTTTGAATGTGACTTCAGTTGGAAAATCATCAATTCCAAGTGTATCAGAAAAATCTACTGTAACTTTGTCTAGACATAAATTTCCCATCATAGCTATTGGATTCATGGGATTTCCAACAGTTACGTGCCATTCTCCAACGGCTCTTCCATCCAATAGTGATCTATATAATAAAGGCTTTCTTAGCAGTCTTCCAAGACGAGGTGCAAGTGCCTTCTCTACCGGTGTAGCAGCGTTTCCACCTCTTTGAGCTCTTTCGGTTGCAGCATCAATTTCTTCCTTTTTAGGGTTTATATACTCATTTAGAACAGCTTCCTTATTTGGATCTCCACCGGCCTTTGCAAGTGCATTTTCGGCCAAATTAATCAGTTCATTTAGTCTAGCACTGGCAAGTCCAGATAATTCTTCTATACCAGTTTGAATTGCTCCTAACATATCCCCTTCAAAGAATTTCTGTTCCATTCTTAAAGCGGGCAAGGTTACCCCAATCTGTTGAAAATATCTGGCTCCACCTCCCCAAAATGGAGCAGTATTATAAGTTAAACTTAAGAAATTTGTTATGAGATCTAGAAAGACCATCTTAGGATTTAGCCCGTTGAATGATCTTAGCGAATACTTGAAGTTAAGTGTAACTGGATTAGTCTTGTTATCTACAAATCCTCTGTCTCTTCTATAAGTTGAGTCGATTACATTAACTGGTCCTAATACTCTATTCCAGTATGGACCATCAGATTCATATGCCTGTTTGATATATTCCTGAGCATTAACGTCGTATCCGGAAAGTTTCAAAATAGATATCTTATCATTACCTGCAAAAATCTGAGTCTTTAATACCTGAGCTACCTTTTCATCCACTTCAAACGGCAGAGCAGCAATTAGCTCATCGACTGTGATCTCGTTTCCCTGAATATCCTGTACCTTGGCATTTTCTGACTTCCAGTTTAGTCCCCAGCTCAAATTAAGAATGCTATTTAAGGGGTTATCGATATCTTGTCCGTACCAAGTAACTGCCTGAGCTATCGGAACCAGAGGGGTCTTATCAGCTGAAATTGTAAGATTGTCTTCAACTGGAATTGGATATCTTCTAAGTGTAACCAATCTGTTGTTTGGAACTTTTCCATATAGGCTACAATATAAAAAGTCTGATGCCGAATATGGAGTAGGACCCTTAGCCGTTCTAGCCCCAGGTGTTGCCTCTCTTTGTGACCACTCGATTATATTAGTAGCCGTTGGATTCTCAATAAATCTTCTAGTATCTACAAATGACTTTAATTCTCCGATGGCCGAACTCTTACTTGTACTCTCACTTCCTTCTTGAGCTCCTGCTTGAGATCCACTTGAGTTATTTGCAGCATTTTGATCCTCTGGGGTAGCAAATGGATTAACATTTACACCCATTAAGGCTATAGTATCAGTGTCAGATAGTTCCCCTCCCCTATCGAAGTGAAGATTTGCTCGGTAGTCATTCTGGTTTAATCCATACCTACTGTATCTAAATATATTAAATGGGTTAAACATAGAAGATGCACCCGGGACTGGACCCACCTTTTCGACCAGAGCGCTTGTTTCGGTCGCTTGAGTAAAATCTTTAGCTAATAATTGAAATTGTTGATCGACTGTACCTGCCATCAGAATGCTTTTTATTATTTATATCCCCCTTAGAGAATGCCACGGAGATATTGTTAGCCCCTACCTCTGATGAAGTCTTGAAATGTAAGCACCTTAGAGCTCGAAGTTGATCCCTTAGATCTTGATTTCTTTTTCTTCTTTCCTTTCTTTCGAGTAGATCGAGTAAGATCTCCTCCCATAGGTCCAGCAAGCGACATGGTATCCATATCTCCAGCTAAGGACATTGGGGTTTGAATTGCAGTTCCAGGCCCATTTAGAGATCCTGATCCTCCGTCAATTGGAGCGACCATATCCTCTTTAACCTGCTCCTGTTTTAGTGATTTAAATCTATCTTCCATACCTGATTGATATTTTCTAGCTGCTTCTTTTCCTCCGGCTGCTCCGACTACTCCCTTAACAAACTTGTTAATTCCTCTGAATACTTCTCGATCTGCTTTTCTGAACTGAGCTCCTCTTGCAATAACTGATTGATCGATATCAACTCCACCTCCGAAAAAGCTTAGTGCAGCAGATCCCAATCCTGTTAATATATTTCTTAAACTACTTTCTTCCTTTCTGTCTTTTTCAGATACTGCAAGGCTGACTTTCTTATATAGAGGAAGATCTATCTCCGGATTAATTAGGACTGACTTGAAATTTCCAAGATTAAATCCCTTAGACAGATAATAATTCTTTATTTCTTTCTTCTTTTCTAGAACGATTGATAGGATCGTTTCCTTATATTCTGTAATCTCTTTGTCGTTAAACTCAGACATATAACTGTCTTCAATAAAGATATTGACCCACTGATGACATGCATCAAGATAATCAGTCTGAAAATCCTCGTTTGGATTCTCGGATTCAATCGCCGACTTGAATTTATTATATTGATCTGAGTCCCCGTTGAATATTCTATTCATGAGCACAGTATTCATCCAATCTCCTTTCTCTCTGTCTAGAGTAACAAATAATCTGTAATAATCTCCAGGCCTTTGAATTTCCCCATTAGTTACAATAGGTAAAGCTGCATTAACTAAGGTCTCCTTTATTCTTCTAAAGGCAGCTTTCTTTGCTCTAATTCCTCTTCTTCCGGTAGATTCTGTCCTAGACTCTGCTCTTTGAACTGCTTGATCCAGGCTTACTTCTTTGTCCTTATAATTAAAGACCATATTGAATACAATATCATTGGTATCATCTGAGAAGTCTTTGATTGAATCAACCTTACTTTCTATCTCAGTTTCACTTGACTCTTCATCTAAATCATTTGCGAATTTTCCAAAAGTGCCAGATGCCCAGTCATACCATTTGTTTATCGAGTTTCTACTATCTGACGATATATTAACCATTCTCTTAGCATGCTCTGATGCTACTCTCTTTCTAACGTTCTTAGAAAGCTGGTCTTTACCTCCTACTATTTTCGATATTTCATCCTTTGTCACAGTAGTAGTTCCTCCTACAGTAAGCTTAATCTCTACTAGATTTTCGTCAATATCTGAGTTATCTCCTCCAATTGATATAATCTGACCACTTTTACCATCCCCAAGATCTATCACGGCTCCAATTGCTTTTAGGGACTTAAGGGTATTTAAATCAGGATCGGAATCAATCTCAACAGTTTCAGACTTATACAACTTGTATAATTTTTCAAACCTGAGTATCATAGCTGCAGATTGATTGAAATCAGTTATGAAACCCTGATCTCTCTTCATAATCTTTTGTATTCCCTCAGATTTATCTGTTCTTTTAATAATCTTTTCTAACTCTTCACTTTCGTGCTTCACATACTCGTCCACAATCTTAGACTTTTCAGGATCAGTCATGTGATAGAATATCTTTTGAACTGATGGATCTTTGCTTGACTTGTCCATTAGTTCAACTGGTACTATATCTAAAAGCTGCTTAATTGATTGAAATGAAGACTCTTTAGATTCGTCCGAGCTTCCTCCAATCTTGGTCTCAGCTATATCAGCTGCTCTTTTTAAATCAGACTCACTTTCATTTCCAGACTTAACTGAAACTTTGTTGTCCTCAAAAACTCTTCTAGAGTATAAACCTTTTAATATTTCAGGAGTTAGTATTCCCATATCTTATTTTTTAGATTTTCCCATGTCCTCGTACTGCTTAAATGGCATCACCCACTTAAACTTAGACTTAGCGGACTGCATAAAATTATAAACTGAACTAGAACCTGGATCTTCATCGGGGTGTTGTAAAACAGCATTCTTTAGTCTATCCTTTCCTTTGTGATATTTGTAAAAGTTCTTCCAGCTTGAATCCTTCTTGTTTTTCATCTAGATCTTTATTTTTATTTATTTCGATCCCTAATAAATAATCTTGTATAAAAAAGACTAAATCGATGTCAAACCTAGTAGACTTTAAAGGTTGGAGGCTAAACGAACAATCCTCTGATAATTACACAATAGAAAACAGACCCAATTATGTATACAGACCTGACTCTAATGGAGTTTACTGGGAATATCAAAAAATAGGATCCTCTTCTTGGTCAAGAGTTCAAAACGACTCAAGTGTATCCTCGTTGAATTCTAAGTACAATAAGAATTTAGCTATTTACAAGCTTGATGATTTTGAACAGTGCACTATCGAAGGAAGGGAAAATTATGTATACCGAATATCAAAGGACGGAAAGAGCTGGGAATATCAAAAAATAGGATCCTCTTCTTGGCAAGGAGTTTCTAATCAATCCAGTGTTAACAAGCTTAATGAAAAATACGGAAGATCACTAAAACCATATAGTGAATATATTCTAATTGTAGATGGATGGGAAGAAAGGGCCAAAGCTGCCGCTCTCTATCTATACAATAAAGGTAAGGGGATTGGTATGACTAAAATACACGCTGCGGCATTCATTGGAAATTTTAAACAGGAGAGCGGAGTCAGACATGACAACAGTCAGTATTACACTAAAGGCATGACACTAGGTCTTGGATATAAACCGATATCTCTAGAACAAGCCGCTGAAACTCCGGGCTGGGCAGGATATGGACTAGCACATTGGACCAAGTCTAGAAGACAGGCCCTAGTAGATGCAGGTGCCAACACGATTAATAAGCAGCTTGATTTTGTAATTAGTGAACTAACAAATAACAGTGGAGCTGGCTGGTCTTCAATTAAACCTACTAAAAGCATTAGCTCTGCTACAAAAGAGGTGGTTACAAAATATGAAAGAGCTGGAGCACCAGCGGTAGCCGCGAGAACTAAAAACGCTCAAGCTGTGTACAACATGATTAAGTAATGATAGGTATAATAACAGAAATTAATATAACAAAACAGTTACTAAAACATGCCCTAAGGGATTATGAGACTCGAGAGTTTAGATATGACTCAAAAACATTTTCCCAACAGCAAGTCTTAATAGTTGAGTTTAAGAGTCACGAAACTCTATGGCCACTAGTTGAGAGGGTTAGTAAGGTAGGTTGGGATCTTCCAATCATTTTAGTATTAAGTAGTATAGAAACATATAAAGAACCATGGGTGGAACAAGTGAATGAGATTTGGAACAAAGAGATCGATGGCTATACACATGGAACGATATACCATAATCCCGATAATGATACACCATTTATATTTTTTAGGGATTATCCAAAGTTGCAGGGATACAATGAAAGAAATACATATGTAATAAAACCCTTCAGTGGTGGTGAGTTGATCAGAAAAATAAACTACTTAATTGGGGATTAGGTGTAATGAAAACTCTAAAGAGAATCTTTAAATATTTAGCTTGGCTTGAAGCTGAGAGAATTAAAGCATCAATCCACACTGCTTCATCAGGTCCTCTGCTTTAATTAATACTTAAGAGTAGTAAAATCTCCCTCAATGAAATTAATATGTTGAGCCTTTCCATTCTCATGAATTATTACATGAGACTGTAACCAGCTACTTGCTCCAATGTTATATCCAACTCTAAGTTTAGTAGATGTTCCGACAGCTATTGCACCATCCATTCTACCCGGGGCATGGTAATGACCTACAATTATCTTAGTATTTAGTTTTCTAAATTGTTGTAGGGACCCTCGGCTTCCACTAGAACCAACATCACCATGCTGGGCTAGTTCCCATCCTTTGACCATATAACTATCACTACGGCCTAAGGTAATGAATTCTGGATATCTAGTATTAATAAGTTCAGGTATAACTCCTTTTACTTTATCAGATTCAGCGTATTGTCTCAACAGGATTTGACTATACTCCATATATTCCATCGAATTCTTAGGAGTAGGTTGCTTCTTCCAATCTCCGTTTTTAAGCCATCTATCAATAAAGTCATCGTGATTGCTTCGAACAATCACAACATCGCAATCTTCAAATTTAGTAAACTCTTCGAGCTGATCTAACATGTAGTTGACCTCTGTTTTCAATGAATTAGTTCCCTTAACTTCCTTTCTATATTGAGCAAAGGGATCCTTCATTTCATGATGGCTAATTGAATATCCATCAAATACGTCATGGAGAACGATATGCTTAGGACTAAACTTAGATAGAAGGTCTAGCGTCTTAGTCAACACTTCACTATCCTCATGTCCATAGTGTAAATCTCCAAGAACACAAGCTTCAAATCTTTCAGTTCTAGATACTGATGATTCTCCAATCCATTCAACTGGTTCTGCTCCAAAATTGGCTGCGCTCCAATTAACTTGATCTATTGTAGAATCAAACGTAAGTTCCTTAGATTCTCCTACGAATTTAACCGAATTAAACAGATCTATAAAATCTCCATTAGAATCAGCGGTTACTTGTCGAATAAAGAATATCTCTTCATCCTTGATTTCGATTATAACAAATCCTAACGTATGGTGAAACTCTCCCTTCTTTCCAGATTTGGAGTCGGTGTAATTTTTTACAGTACAAGCTCCGGTAGTAACCATCATCTTAGGTTTACATCCTTCGAGAACTGGTATCATTTGCATCTGAACCTTGGGAGATCCAAATACACATGAATTTATTCCGCTCATTCCCTGTAGACCCGTCATTGGATTTACTGCAGTTGGCTGAATTTTAACATCAGACATAATAGATGCGTACTTGTGAACATCATGTCTAGCTGCGTCTAAATACTTAGTGATTGATTCATGCCAAGCGTCATGGTTCTTATCAGTAAAGATTGAAGTCGGATTCTTATATCTTCCGGCAATTACGTGGATATCGGCGCTAATATGCTTAGCATATGATTCGATGTTTGCTAAAACTCTTTGGTGAACTGGAGTATTATTTTGAGCCCACGTTATAATGAATCTCTTTTTACTCTTAT
>Ga0181590_10004738_pt1 | contig 11307 bp, 10 predicted proteins | sample 071ome_34_FD_132446 | JGI IMG/M metagenome (GOLD analysis project Ga0181590, IMG submission 132446) | Coastal salt marsh microbial communities from the Groves Creek Marsh, Skidaway Island, Georgia - 071411BT metaG (megahit assembly) | ecosystem: Environmental > Aquatic > Marine > Intertidal... | reverse complement strand
TCGATAGAAACAGCAGAGAAACTAGCATCACCGGAGAGAACCCCTCCGGTTTTTTTCTGCACTTCCTGCAAGCTCACTGTTCCGATCACTTTATGTTCCTCTACCGACTACTTATCGTTAAAACGCTTGTTCAGGCTCACCCGTGCCTGCTTTACATCGCTGAAAACCATGCGACTGCCGGCCACATCCTGGTATTCCTCGTGTCCCTTGCCAGCAATCAGCACTACATCCCCTTCACCAGCGTGGCTCACGGCGTAATCAATTGCCTTTGCCCTGTCGCTTTCCACAACCACTTCAGCTTTTCCACTTAACCCGGCCTGGATATGCCTGATAATTTCGGAGGAGTCCTCGTTGCGGGGGTTGTCATCAGTAATGATCAGCTTGTTTGCACCCTTCTCGGCGATCTCGGCCATGAGAGGTCTTTTACCCTTGTCCCGGTCACCACCGCAGCCAAACACGCACCAGATATTGCCCTTATAGTGCAGCCTAAGCGCAGCCAGAGCATTTTTCAGACCATCAGGTGTGTGGGCATAATCAACAACAACAGAAACTGGGTGGTCATTGAGTATTTCCATTCTTCCCTTGACCGGCGTGACTTCAGAGACGGCTGCCAGGATTTTTTCAAAGTTAAAATCTGCTTTTTCTGCCTCGGTTGCCATGACTGTTGTAAGCACCGCAAGCAGGTTGCTGACATTGAATGATCCCGCTAGGGCGCTGCTGAACTTTCCTTCACCCCATGGCGTAACCACATCCATTGAAAAACCCGAGCGCTTGAATTCAAGCGCCCGGGGAAACACATCTGCTTTGGAGTTATGCAGACTGTAGGTAAAACTTTTTACATTTTTGGCTAGGCCGTTGAGAATCTTCGCACTGAACATGTCATCCATGTTGACCACGGCTATTTCAAGATTTGGATTGAGAAATAATTTACGCTTTTCATCACCGTAGGCCTTCATACCGCCGTGATAATCTAGATGATCACGACTCAGGTTAGTGAAAACGGCAACATTGAATTCGCCGACGTTGACACGGTTCTGACTGAGGCCGTGAGATGACACTTCCATAATCATCTGATCAGCGTTTTTAAATCTTATCTCTTCAAAAATGGTTTGCACCTTGATGGCATCAGGCGTTGTGCCCGGCCCTGTCTTATCAAAGGTATAAGATTCACCGTAAATGCCGTGTCCCAGCGTGCCGCTGATGCCGCACTTGTACCCAAGACCGAAAAAACATTCGCCGATAAACTGACAGCAGCTGGTTTTACCGTTGGTACCGGTGATCCCCACAAGCCAGAAGTCTGCTGCCGGATAATCAAAAAACCTGGCTGCAATCTTGCCAATCTTGGTGGCAAGTTTTTCTACCGGAATGACAGGCACCCCTTCCCTGACTTCTATTTCATTCCAGGTTTCGTCTGCCTCCACGATTACTGCAGCTGCTCCATTCGCAATAACAACATCAACGAACGATCTTCCATCATTACTTGCACCCTTGTAGGCCAGAAACAGGTCACCCTGATCAATTCGCCGTGAGTCGTTTTCTATACCGGTCAACTCAGCATCCATGCTGTCAGCAATGCTGACTTCCTCTGCCAGTAATTCTGAAAGTCTCATCTGTCTCGCCATGATTTCTGCCGTGTTCACAAGTCTCTCCATTGACTGGATTGATTATGGTCGGGCAGCCTCCCGGTCATACTGATCTGGCTGTTTACAGAGTTTTCACTGTCCGGCGGTACATTAAGAATGCGCATCGCCCCTGCTGCTATCTTTGAGAAGACAGGTGCTGCGACCTGGCCACCGCCGTATTCTTCGCCCTTGGGCTCATGGATTGTCACGACAACAACAATCTGGGGGTCTCGCGCGGGGACGAATCCAGCAAAGTAGGAGTTGTAGTTTTCATTGTCGTAGCCGCCGCCAACGTTGTAGTACCAGGCTGTCCCGGTTTTTCCGGCGACCTGGTAGGAAGGGATAGCGGCGCGGATTCCGGTGCCGCCAAGTTTCGTGCTGACTACTGTCTCCATCATGGTGCTAACAGTGACAGCGAGCTCTTCGCTGAGGACCCGGTTACCAGTCACAGGGCCATTAGTCTTTAACAGCGTGACAGGCTTGTTGATGCCTTTATTGGCGTAAATCATATACGCCTGCGCAATCTGTAGGGGGGTAACCTGGAAGCCATATCCATAGGCCAGGGTGGCGATATCGGATTTACTCCAGCGCGAATGGTTGGGCAGTACACCGGAAGTTTCGCCGGGAAAGCCTGTGCCAATTGCAGTTCCAAAGCCTACCCGGGACAGTATGTCGAGCATCTGCCCCTCACCCATGGCGAGGCCAAGCTTGATGGCGCCGACCTGGCTGGACTTGGTGATGATTTTTTCAAGATCGACTTCCCCGTAATTCACAGGATCCTTCTTTGTCTGCCCATCAACCATGATGTAGCCAGGACTGGTATCGATAATGCTGGTGGTATCAAAAAGCCCACTTTCCAGCGCCGCAGTTATTGTGAACGGTTTGACAGTTGAACCCGGCTCAAGCAAATCCACGATAGCCCTGTTGCGCATAGCCTCATCGGTCAGATTAATGCGGTTATTAGGGTTGTAGGACGGCTGGCTCACCATGGCGAGCACTTCACCGGTACCGACATCAAGCACGACCGCTGTGCCTGCCGAAGCGCGCCGGCGAGTCACTTCCTCTTTAAGGGCCTTGTAGGCAAGGAACTGGATGCGGCTGTCCAGGCTGAGCACCAGGTCTTTTCCAGGCTCAGCTGTTTCATTAATTCTGACCTCACGAATGATTCCACCGCGACGATCCTTTAGAACCTGTTTTGAGCCGGGAGTGCCCTTCAGCCATTCCTCGTAAGCAAGCTCAAGACCCTCCTGGCCAACATCATCGCTGTTGGTCAGTCCAATGACATGGACAGCAACTTCTCCGAGGGGATAAAAGCGTTTGTATTCCTCCTGCGCGTAAACGCCGGGAATCCTCAGGTCCAGTATGGCCTGTGCATCCAGTGGCGGCAGGCGGCGCTTGATGTACATGAATTCCAGCTCAGCGTTTTGCTGGATCCGGTTCCACAAAACATCTGTATTAACATTTATTGATGCCATGGCCGGCACAAGCTTATTCCAGGCGTCGGAATTTGGCAGAATCTCTCGGGGGTTGAGCCAGAGGGACTGCACGGGTGTGCTTACGGCAAGCGCCTGCCCGTTTCTGTCAACAATATTGCCCCTGTGAGCATTGATGACGTCATTGCGAACAGTGCGTCGGTTTCCCTGCTCCTGCAACACTTCGTTGTTCAGGACCTGCAGGTCCAGGATTTTCCAGGTAATGATACTCAGAAGTGTGATAGCTGCCATGGAGACAAAACAGAACCTCCAAAGGGATTGTTTATGAATTACGTTAGTGTCAGTCACCTGTCACTACCACCACGTTCTCCACGGTCGGGATTTTCATGCCCAACTCAGCTATTGCCAGGTTTTCGATACGGCCTTGTGCGACGAGGCTGCTCTGTTCAAGCAGCAGCTGCCCCCACACGACCTGCAGGTTGTTCCTTTGCCTTTCCAGCTGCCGCAGTTCATTCAGCAGGTAGCGGCTCTTATGCGTTGAGTAAATGACGCCGGTAGCCGAGACAGTGGTCAGCATGAGCAGAATGACCAGGTGCACCATGGTCTTCAAGGTAATCGGGCGACTTTTTACTTGGCTCTTGCTCTTCATAACCAGGGTTTATGCTGTTTTTTCGGCAACTCTTAGCACTGCACTGCGTGCACGTACGTTATCTTCCAACTCACCGGAATCAGCCTTTAAAGGTTTGCCTACCCGCTTTAACGTCGGGTTTAGCTGGGCCTGGGTAACCGGCATATCCCGCGGATAGTCATCACCCTTTTCCTGCCTGCTGATAAACTGTTTAACCAGTCTGTCCTCTAGCGAATGAAAACTGATCACCACCATTCGTCCGCCGGTCTTGAGCACCTCAACGATTCCAGCTAGGGCCTTTTCAAGGTCTTTCAATTCACTGTTGATAAAAATTCGAATTGCCTGGAATGCTCTTGTTGCAGGGTGCTTATGCTTTTCCCAGGCCGGGTTGGCCTTTTTGATCAGCTCCGCGAGCTGCAGCGTGCCTGAAATGGGGCGCTCTTCTCTTTCGCGGGTGATCGCCCTGGCCATACGGCGCGAGAACTTTTCTTCACCGTATTCAAAAATCACGTTGGCAATTTCTTCTTCTGATGCCACTGCCAACCATTGAGCTGCTGTCTGCCCCTTGCTAGTGTCCATGCGCATATCGAGGGGGCCTGGTTTTGAGAAACTAAAGCCGCGTGCCGCAACATCAAGCTGGGGAGAGGACACGCCCAGGTCCAAGAGGACGCCGGCTACCTTGCCGCTGACACCGTAGGTATCAGCGAGCTCCTCTATGCCTGCAAAGCTTTGATGCGCCACGATTACTCTCTTATCCTGCTCCTGCAATCCAACCGCTTCTTCTATAGCTTCCTGGTCTTTGTCGATGACCAGCAGCCTTCCAGCTTGCGTCAACCGCTCCAGAATCAAGCGGCTGTGTCCTCCCCTGCCAAACGTCCCGTCGATGTAAAAACCGTCTGGGTCGGTTACCAGCGCATCAACAGCTTGTTCCAACAAAACAGATTGATGCGTCAATTCTGTCACTACAGGGACAGACCTTTTATCTCTTCCGGTATTTCTTCTTCTGAAGGCTCCTGGTTCAGCCAGCTTTCACGCATGGCATTCCAGGCATCTTCATCCCACAACTCAAATTTCTTCCCCTGCCCCACCAGGACTACTTTCTTTTCAAGACCCACATAAGATCTCAGGGTTGGTGGCACGAGGATTCTGCCGCTGCTGTCCAGCTCAACGTCAGTAGCATGACCAATGAATAGTCCTTTGAGGCGCTTGCTTATGGCGGAATAGCTCGGCAATGCTTCCACCTTGCGCTGGATTTCTTCATACTCATTCAGGGGATAGATAACGAGACATTCACCATCCGTTGCTTCGATGGTGATAACCATTTTTCCGTGGCAATGATCATTAATAGTGCCCCGATAGCGAGAAGGAATGGCCATACGCCCCTTCGCATCGAGATTTATTGAATTCAATCCACGAAATAACACTGGTTTTGCCTACGCTGCGTGTTAGCTGCTCTGTATTTATTGTTATGGAAAGAAAAACTGCAAAAAGGAGTCGGGTTTTGGGATGGAACACCGCTAATCTCCATACGAACCCATAAAAACCCACATTCTGCTACTTCTTGCCACTTTCTGCGCACTATAGGGAGTGAATTCCAACAAATCAAGCACTTAATGGGCCTATTTTGAGTGGAAAATGAACCTAAATGCGTCCAAATGCGTCGAAAATACTCAAAAATGACTTAAGAAATCTTCAGGAATATCTAAGATTTACATGTAGCTATGCATCAAACTTAAAGTAATGTCTTAAGATTTTTATGGCCTTGGATTTTTTTGGCTTTTTTTGAGAAAAGTCCTTTTTCTCTGGTGTTTAGAAGGAACTGACGGGCTTTTTGCTGCGATGTGACATTGCGCGAGAGGCCTCACACAACTGCAAACTATATATTTCTTAGCTCAGGATTTCAAGCTTAGGCTCGAAATGCCGCAAAAATGCCTGATTGAAGACTGAATAAGTAAAGCGAAGACCGTTTGTGTCCTTAAATTGTATAGTGTTTATCGAAACCAGGGATAATACGGCGCAAAGGAGGCACTCTCTGCCTGCTTTCGCGAAAGAGAAAAATTCAGGGGTGAATTTTGCAAAAATTAAGAATAAAGAGTTGGCCATAAGCCGGGTTCTGTCGAGGGCAATCATTCATCTGGGCAGTCTGTCACCAGCCTGCTCAAGCAGCCTACCCGAATCCAGTGCGAGCCACACCATTGGATTCCTATTTGGCCTTGCTCCCAGTGGGGTTTACCTTGCCATGGCGTGTTACCACCCATGCGGTGCGCTCTTACCGCACCATTTCACCCTTACCCTCATACCGGTTAAGGCATGTAGGGCGGTATATTTTCTGCTGCACTTTCCGTAGGCTCGCGCCCCCCAGGCGTTACCTGGCACTGTGCTCTGTGGAGCCCGGACTTTCCTCTGCTGTTTAAAAACAACAGCGATTGCCTGGCCAACTCATGGCAGCAGATTACTTAATTACCTTTTTAGAGTAAACAGACAATTCATTGATTTTTTTTGAAACCGTTTTCAAAAACTTTTACACAAAATATTTTTTTCAAACCCACTTGTGCTGACTGTCGTCTTAATCACAAAGCCGACTTGTTTAGAACAAATTTTTTAAACAAATTTGCTTTTTAAATAATGGCTAAGAATTGATGAGAATATGATAAGGAAACTACTATCAAGGTAAGCGTAATTTTAAACACAGCTCTTTTTTCATCGCTATCAATGGCTATCACAATGCCAAGGGTTTCACAGGAAGAACTGGAGAAGGTTTGCATGGGTTAAAGGTTCTGAGGCAAACACTGAACTGCTGGCTGAGAAAAGCACATAATAATCAGCTTGAGTGAAAACAGAGAGCCAGAAGGCAAGCAATTAACCCCCTAGCTTTCTATTCATTTCCGGGATTTTTTCAGCCCTTCGTTATAAAAATCTTTTCTTTTTAGCCCAGTGATTTTTGCTGCTAGTGATGCTGATGTCTTGAGCGGCAGCTCTTCCAACAGCAAGTCAAAAATCTTTAATGCCTGGTCATCAACGGCTGACTGTTTATTGCCGTTACCGGCTAGCACAAGCACAAACTCTCCCCGTTCCTGCAGCGCTCCCGAGCTGGCTGCTTCCAACACTTGGCCGACTGAACTCCTTTTCACTTCCTCGTGTGTTTTTGTCAGTTCCCTGGCCATAAATATTTCACGGTCCTCCCCCAAAACCTCTGCAAGGTCAGCAAGGGCGACTGTAATCCGATGAGGCGTCTCAAATAATATAAGTGTCCGAGTTTCTTTTTCCAGCTCCCTTAGCCTTTTCTGCCTGGCTGTTTTCTTTGAGGGTAAAAAACCCTCAAAAACAAAACGGTCAGTCGGCAGTCCAGAAACAGACAGCGCGGCCAGTACGCTGCTGGCGCCTGGAACAGGAATAATTTTAAGCCCTGCCTTATGCGCCTGGTTCACGAGGGGAAAGCCGGGATCAGAGATCAGTGGAGTCCCGGCATCGCTGATCAGTGCCAGGCTTTCACCCCGCTCCAACCTCTTGATAATTTTTTCAGACAGCGCATTTTCGTTATGTTCATGCAGGGCAACAAGAGGCGTTGTTACACCCAGGTGCTGCATCAGTTTTTTACTGTGACGGGTATCTTCTGCGGCTATGGCATCAACCTCCATCAGAACCTGGACAGCACGATAGGTAATATCGTCGAGGTTACCGATGGGGGTCGCAACGATATAAAGACAGCCTTTTTCAACCGGGCACATTTTCGGGTTTCCACTTGATATTACAACCTACGCTTGGCGACTGTTCCTCCGGCACCGCATTGCCGGCCAACGCAGCATCTATCGCAGCCCTGAGGTCCACTCCGCTAACCGGAACATCGTTGCCTGGCCGACTTTTATCCATTTGCCCACGGTAAATCAGCGCCCTGTCCCGGTCAAAAAGATAAAAGTCCGGTGTACAGGCAGCATCATAAGCACGGGCAACCTCCTGGCTTTCATCCAACAGGTAAGGAAAATGGTAGCCCACCTCGGCGACTTCCCTAATCATGTTTTCCATGTTGTCGTCCGGATAAGCTACGACATCATTGGAACTGATGGCGACAACAGCCACCCCTTTTGGCTGATATTCATTCGCCATGGCAGCAAACTCAGAGCGGATGTGTTTAACAAAGGGGCAGTGGTTGCAGATAAAGGCAACCAGCAGTAACTCGGCATTGTTAAAATTCGCGAGTGAGACAGTTTCCTGATTCGTTGAGGTAAGAGAAAAAGCCGGTGCCTTTGTTCCCAGTGGCAGCATGTTCGATGAAGTTAACGCCATGATTCTTCCTGTATTCCATAAACAAAAAGGGTGACAATGTTGCCACAAGTGATCGAGGATATACTATCCTAATAATGATTATGACCATGCGCCTTCAATTCAGACCAGCTGAAGTAACAGCGGGCATGCAGTGGATATTAATACTGCTGGTAATGCTCCTGTCAGGCTGTGCATCAACGCCAAACAGTGATAACGCCAGCAGCAGTTCCAGTCTAAGCAGCAGCCAGCTTAATAGCGGTGAAGCCGCCTTACAGGCCCTACTTTCCCGGGGGGTGGCCGCTACCAGCCCTGAAAAAGAGAGAATAATGTACCAGGCAGCCAACATGCTGGTCAGTATGGAGCGAGTCAATGATGCACTTGAACTGCTTGACTCACTGGATACCAGTCCGGCTCCACTCGAGCTGGCGCTTAATATCATGATGTTGCGGGCTCAGCTCTACCTAGAATATGGCCAGTCGGAGCTGGCGCTGCAGATACTGACCAGTCCCCGTTTCGATCAACTGCCGCAACTCCCAGACAAGAGGCAAATGCCCGTTCGTTTTCTGCGTGCCGAGCTTTATCAAAAAACGGGTGACATGCTTGCCAGTGCCAGCGAGCGAATTCATGCCGATCAAATTATTCCTGAGAGCATGATTCCGCATAACCATGAAAACATCTGGAATACGCTCACCGCCGTCGATGTAGACACATTGACGTCTTTGGCCAACAGCGAGCGCCGTTATGAATTCCAGGGATGGTATAAGCTTGCAGTAATCGGCAAAGCCTACCAGTACAACCTTGACCGTCAGCTTGTTGAGCTGGAACGCTGGCAGTCCAGCTGGACAAGACATCCTGCCTTGGTTTATATGCCTCAGGCACTCAAACTGGTTGAGACCATGGCTGCGGAGCGTCCCCAGACCATTGCTCTTTTACTGCCGGTAGACTCGCAGCCTGGCATCGTGATCCGTGATGGTTTCATGAGCGCTTACTTCGACGTGATGCAGATTGGCGGGAAGGTCCCACTTATCCGTGTTTATGAGACGTCAGGAACAGACAGTATCCTCAGTGTCTATAACCGGGCCGTGGCTGAAGGTGCAGAAATGGTTATAGGGCCACTTCTAAAAGAAAACGTTGAAATGCTTCATAAGGAACGCGGACTGCCGGTACCCACCCTAGCACTTAATAATATTGAAGGCTCAAGGCCTCTTTCTGACAACCTCTTCCTGTTTGCACTGTCTCCAGAAAACGAAGCCATTCAGATTGCCGAGCGGGCATGGCAGGACGGACATCGCTATGCCGCTATTCTTAGCCCTGCTATCACGTTGGATGATTTCTACGAAAGGAAGAAGCAAAGCTTCAAGGCACACTGGTTGGCACTGGGCGGAAATATCGTCGCGGAGGAAGCTTTCAGGGAGAATTACACCGGTGTTGTATCAAGACTGCTGGACATTAATGACAGTCAAACACGAATGGAGGCGGTCAGTAACCTGATCGGCGAGGAGCTGGTTTTCACCCAGCGTCGCCGCCAGGATATAGACATGATCTTCCTAATCGCTGAGCCGGGGCCTGCCCGACAAATTAATCCGACCCTTGCCTACCTCTACGCTGGTGACATTCCTGTTTATGGCAGTCAGGATATCTATTCCGGCCTGCCAAGGCCGCTGGTCGATAATGACCTTAACGGTGTCGTTTTTGGGGACAGTCCCTGGCTGCTGAGCTTTGAGGATGATTTAAAAGCCAAGGCCACTCAGCTCTTTCCACAGAACAATGCACTGACTCTGCGTCTGCAGGCTTTTGGTATAGATGCCTTCAGGCTGTATCCAAGACTGAAACAACTGCAGACCGTTCCTGATAGCCAGATTTTTGGCGCTACGGGCCTGCTGCGGCTCACCGATAACAATAACATTATTCGGAAACTTACCTGGGCGAGGGTTACTGACGGCCTTGCTCAACTGGATGCAGCTCTACCCTAGCCTTAAGCAACATGCGGCCAAGAAAGCGACCATGATTTCCAGAATGTGCGACTTCATTCGAAGAAAACACAGCCCAGGCAGCGGCGCTTACTATAAAAAAACTAGGCGCTATCTTGCCAGGCGCGAGCTGACAACCCTGGCCTGTAATTATCATTGCCGCTTAGGGGAAGTTGATCTCATTGCCATGAACAGGCAAACCCTGGTCTTTGTAGAAGTGCGCTATCGAAAAACCGCACTATACGGTTATGCCGTTGCATCCGTAACAGCGAAAAAACAGTCAAAACCCTCCTTACTGCCAAACATTACTTGCAAAAAGACAAGCATGGCAACTGAATGCCGTGCCGGTTAGATGTAGTCGGTATCGAATTAAGTGACCGCAAACTGAATTACCGCTAGATTAAACATGCTTTTTAATCAGAACCTCATTTATAATATCGAATGATTATGAGCTACCAGGACCGCGTCAAACAGCATTTCGCCGCCAGCATCGAAACCAAGATGCAGGCCATGGAAGCACTAACCCCTTTCATTACTGAAGCCGCCGACGCCATGGTTCACGCGTTGACCCAGGAGAAAAAGATTCTAAGCTGCGGTAATGGCGGATCTGCAGGCGATGCGCAGCATTTCTCTGCAGAACTGCTAAACCGTTTTGAAATGGAACGCCCATCCCTACCTGCCATTGCAATCACTACCGACACATCAACACTGACCTCTATTGCCAATGACTACTCCTACGAGGAAATCTTTTCCAAACAGGTGCACGCTTTAGGCCAGTCCGGCGATATCCTGCTTGCCATTTCTACCAGCGGGAATTCGCCTAATGTCATTAGGGCAATAAAGGTAGCGCATGACCGCAGCATGATTATTGTTCAGCTGACCGGCAAGGGAGGCGGCAATATGCGCGAACTGTTAAAAGAAGGCGATATTGAAATTTGTGTGCCTTCAACAAGTACTGCACGTATCCAGGAAGTACACCTGCTGGTAATTCACTGTCTTTGTGATTTGATCGACACCCAATTATTCGGAGGAGAATAAATGTTGTTGCTTCGCCTTGGATTTTTGCTCACGCTAATCGGATTTGTCAGCAGCTGCGCCTCTGTGATTAGTGCCACTACTGGTAATGAGGGCATAGAGGAAAATCGCGGCAGTCGTTCAATGGGCGCTGTGGTTGATGATAACAGCATCGAGACCGTCATCAAGGTCAACCTGAATGCCGCAGACGAACAGCTGAAAAAAGCACACATCAACGTAGTCAGTTTTAACGGTACGGTCCTGCTAGTGGGGCAGGTCCCTTCCCAGGACATTAAGAACCTGGCCACACGCGTTGCCAGAACATCGAGCTCCCGCGTCAAGGAGGTCTACAATGAACTGGAGGTGGCTGGCGCCAC